>OIYG01000079.1_pt1 | contig 102460 bp, 110 predicted proteins | sample 1587861 | NCBI WGS metagenome assembly OIYG01 (sample SAMN03283272) | human gut metagenome | biome: human-associated habitat; material: feces | host: Homo sapiens | place: Peru | collected 2012 | reverse complement strand
TAAATACCATTTTTTATTTCTCCTATAATCTCTACTTTTTATTTTGTTTAGTCAACCATACCACCTAATATTGTATGAGTAAATCTATTCTCCTCAAACAACCTCCATAAAATTTTATCATTTTTTACAAAAATAAGTGTTTTTTTATCAAAAATATGCTTTTTTTGATAAGAACTGAACAGTTGATTTTCGCCCAAATATAAGGCTTTATTTAAGATTTAGAACACATACACACTCAACATGGCTAGTATTAGGAAACATATCAAATGGTACTATCTTTTTAATGTCATACATGTCATTTAAATAAGATAAATCTCTTGCCATAGTAACTGGGTTACATGATATATAAACTATTTTTCTTGGCATCATTTTTTTAATTATTGCAACAGTCTTTCTATCTACTCCAGCACGTGGTGGATCAACAAACAAAACGTCTATTTTTTCTTTTATTTTGCTTACTACCTTAGATGCATCACCACATATAAAGCTTTCGTTATTTATGTCATTTATTCTTAAATTTTCTCTTGCATTAATAATAGCATCTTCTACTATTTCAACTCCAATTACCTTTTTAACATGACTTGATAGAATCATACCAATCGTGCCTGTTCCGCAGTATAAATCAAGAACCACATCATCCTTTTTTAACTTAGCAAGTTTAATAGCTTCATCATACATCTTTTCAGCTTGCATACCATTTACCTGGAAAAATGATTTAGAAGAACAATTAAACATAAGTCCGTTAGATATCTCTTTTATATATCCTGTTCCTAAAAGCACCTTATCATTAAATATAACCGTTTTTAAATTACTTATATTAGAAGTTAAATAATTTATTATTCCCGCGTCATCTTGACTTAAAGAATATATATCTATTAAAATATCATCCATTGCATTACCATACTTTATGGTAACCATTTTTATCTTGTTTTTAAACTCTTTTATATACGTCCTAATAACTTTAATAGCATCATTTATCTCACTTACCGCAAGAAGGCAATTATCTATATCTATTAGCTGGTAAGTTCCTTCTCCATAAAAACCAATTTTATCATCTTCTACTTTTAAACTAATTTTATTTCTATAATTATCATTTTTAAAAGACGGAATAACATCTTCTACTTTTTTATCTATCTTACCTATTCTTTTAAGTGCATTTTCTATTTTTTCCTTTTTAAACTTTAGGTTTTCTTTCATTTCTTGATGTCTTAAATTACAACCACCACACTCTTCATAATAAGGACAAGATGGTTTTACTCTTTTATCAGATTCTTTTAAAACTTGAACTAACTTACCCTTTGCAAAATTCTTTTTTATTTCAGTTACTCTAAATCTTATTTTTTCACCCTTTAATGTTTTAGGAACAAAAACGATTATGCCACCTACTTTGCAGACACCTTTTCCTTCATTTTCTAATCCTATTACTTCTGCTTCATATATTTCATCTATTTTTAAAGTATTTATCATATTAATCACCTTCTTAATTATACAATATATTATCATTTAAGAAAAAGAAAAATAAGTATTTAATGTAAAGACTTATTCTTCTTCTGATAGTTTCTTATAAAATTCAAATCTTTTAATTGCAGATTCTTTATTTAATTTAAATAATTCTTCTGCTTTTTTCTCATTAACTAATTTTGTCATCTGATACCTGTTTTCATTATTTAAGAACTCTTCATACTTGTCAAAGTTTGGGTTCTTATAATCAAGTGTTAACTTATCATTTTCTGGATTATATCTAAATAATGGCCAGTATCCACTTTCTACTGCAAGTTTTTCTTCTTTTATACTGTTTTTCATACCACTTTTAATTCCGTGTGTAATGCAAGGTGCATATGCAATTACAATTGATGGACCTTTATGTTTTTCAGCCTCATCTAATGCTTTTATTGTCTGCTGCATATTGCCTCCTAAAGATATTGATGCAACATAAACGTTATCATATGACATAAATATTCTTGCAATATCTTTTTTAGTGCCAGTTTTACCACTTGATGCAAATTTAGCAGTTGCACCACTTCTAGTAGACTTAGACTTTTGACCTCCAGTATTTGAGTAAACTTCTGTATCTAAAACTAGTACGTTTACGTCCTCTCCGCTTGCCATAACATGATCTAATCCGCCAAAGCCAATATCATAAGCCCAGCCATCACCACCTATTATCCAAGTTGTTTTAGGTAAAATATATTTCTTTAATCTTTCTGCTTTAATAGCTTCACTAAAATCAAAGTTGTTTATTAATTTTTTTGAACTTTCTAAATCATAATCATTATTAATCCAGTTATCTACTAATTCTTTATTTTCTTCTGATAAATTACTGTTTTCAAAAATATGAATAAGTTTTTCTTTTTGAAGTATATCTCCCATTTTAATACCTAATCCAAATTCAGCATTATCTTCAAATAAGGAATTAGCCCAAGATATGCTATATGGCATTGCTGGATGAGATCCTCCGTATATAGAAGAACATCCTGTTGCGTTTGCAATTACTAATCTTTCACCAAAAAGTTGTGTTAATAATTTAACGTAAGGTGTTTGACCACAACCTGCACAAGCTCCAGAAAATTCAAATAATGGTTTTTCAAACTGTGAACCTTTTATAGTTGTTTTAGGTAAAATATTCTTATTTTGAACAGTATCAAAAATCATGTCTACATTTTTACGTTCTACTTTTTCGGCTTCCTTCATCTTAAGTGCTTTTTCTTTTGCAGGGCAAACAGATGCACACACACCACATCCTGTGCAATTTTCTTTTGATATTGCCATGTAAAAATATAAATCATCTTTTCCAGGTATCTTTTTTACCTTACCTTCTAAGTTAAACTTATTAACTTCATCAATTGTTAGCGCAAAAGGTCTTATAACAGCATGAGGACAAGCTAACGCACACATATTACATTCTATGCAATTTTCCTTATTCCAACAAGGAAGCATCTTTGCAATATCTCTTTTTTCTAACTTAGAAGTACCTGGCTTAAATGAACCATCTTTATTTTTAATAAAGTCTTTAACAGTTAAGCTATCTCCTTTTAAACTAGATTCATATAGAAGAACTTTATCAATTATTAAACTAGGATTTATCTTTTCATCAGCATTTAAAGAAGTCATGTTTATTTCTACTTCTTCTAAAGCATCTTCTGACCTTTTAATAGCTTCTAAATTAGCATTTACTATTTCCTCACCTTTTTTAGCAAACTTCTTTTTAATCTGTTCCTTTATTTTTCCTATAATTAAATCATAGTTTACTAATCCTGCAACCTTAAATATTACAGATTCTAATATCATACTTATTTTATTTGGTATGTTACATTCTTCTGCTATTTTATTTGCATCTATTACATACATTTTTATTTCTTTATCTATTATTGTTTTCTTAACTTTATTTGGTAAAAATTTAATTAATTCATCACCTTTTTTAGAACTTACTAAGATAAATGTTCCACCTTTTTTTATTTTATCTAATATATCATATTTAAGTAAATATGAATCTTTAGTACATACTAAAAGGTTTGCTTTTTTTATATAATATGGTCTTTTTATATCTTCTTTTGATACCCTTAAATTAGATATTGTAACACCACCAGATTTTTTAGAATCATACTTAAAATATCCTTGAACATATGCATTAGTATAATTTCCAAGTATGGTAATAATATCTTTTGATGCTGTTACCATTCCATCAGAACCATAACCATATACTAGTATTTCTCTTGTACCTTTATGTTTTATATTATAAGGATTAATCTTAATACTTTTATTTGTTAAATCATCTGTTATACCAACGGTAAATCCATTAAAAGGTTTATCATCTAGAAAATCAAATACAGATTTAATCATAGAACAGTCAGTATCTTTACCAGAAAGACCATATCTTCCCCCTACTATTAAAGGTTTTATATTCTTTTCTTGATACATAGCACATACATCTAAATATAGTGGTTCTCCAGCACTTCCAGGTTCTTTTGTTCTATCTAAAACCGCTATTTTAGATACTGTTTTTGGCATAACATCAAAGAAGTATTTGCTACTAAAAGGTCTATATAAATGAACCTCTAAAAGACCTAAGCCTTCTTCATTTTGAACTACTTCACGCACTGTATCACAAACAGATCCCATTGCAACTATAACTTTTCTTGCGTACTTATCACCATAATAATTAAATGGTTTATAGTCTTTACCAGTTATTTCATTAATCTTTTGCATATAGCTATTTACAACGTCTGGCATTCTTTCATAAACTTCATTTCTAGCTTCAGTATTTTGAAAATATATATCATCATTTTGGGTTGTGCCACGAATTACTTTTTTTGCAAGTAGGCTGTTATCTTTAAAGTCTTCTAGTGCTTTTCTATTTATTAGGTAATTTAAATCTTTTCCATCTAAAACCTCTATTTTTTTAAGTTCATGAGAAGTTCTAAATCCATCAAAAAAGTTTAAAACAGGAAGCCTATTATCTATTGAAGATAAATAAGATACTGCAGTTAAATCCATAACATCTTGAACACTTGAAGATGAAATCATTGCAAAACCAGTTTGTCTTACTGCGTATATATCTTGATGATCTCCTAAAATACTTAAAGCATGAGTTGCAATAGATCTTGTCGCTACATTTATAACACAAGGAAGTAATTCACCTGCTATTTTATACATACTAGGTATCATAAGTAAAAGGCCTTGTGATGCTGTATAAGTTGTTGCAAGGCATCCTGCTTGTAAAGCACCATGCACAGCTCCTATTGCACCTGCTTCACTTTGCATTTCAACTACTTTAACAGGATTACCATATAAGTTGTTAAATTTCTTACTTGATAATTCATCTACTTTTTCAGCCATAGCAGAAGCTGGAGTTATAGGATAAATTGATGCAAGTTCACTAAATAAATATGATATATAACTACAAGCCTCATTACCATCCATTACTTTATAATTTTTCATTTAAATCATTCCTTTACTATATAAATAAATTATACCATTATTAGTCTTATTTTTAAAGAATAAAAAAATGGTTATGTTTTTTAACCATTTTTTCTTGCATCAAATTTCTTTCTTTCTTCAGTGTTAAGTATTTTCTTTCTCATTCTAAAGTTTTCAGGTGTAACTTCTACTAATTCATCAGAATTAATATAATCTAAACATACTTCTAAAGATAATTTACGTGGTCTTTTTAATACTACTGTATGATCTTTACCAGCACTTCTTGTATTAGTTTGTTGTTTTTGTTTTACAACATTTACTGCCAAGTCATTTTCACGATTATTTTCACCAACTATCATACCTTCATATACTTCACATCCAGGTTCGATAAACATAACTCCTCTATCTTCTAACTGACCAAGCCCATATGCTGATGCTTTGCCATTTTCCATAGAAACTAAAACACCTAATTTTCTTTCACCTACAACAGCATCTGCCATTGGTTTATAACAACTAAAAGTATGATTAATAATTCCATAACCCTTAGTCATAGTCATATAATCAGTCATAAATCCAATAAGTCCACGTGATGGAATAGAATAATTTAATCTTACCTGATTTTGATGATTAGTCATTTGAATCATTTCAGCACCACGTGTTCCAAGTGCTTCAATTACAGAACCTACATTTTCTTCTGGTACATCTAATTGTAAATCTTCATATGGTTCACAAGATATTCCATCAATTTCTTTTACAATAACTTCTGGTTTAGATACTTGAAGTTCATAACCCTGTCTTCTCATATTTTCAATTAAAATAGATAAATGAAGTTCTCCACGTCCTGATACTATCCAACTTTCAGTATCACTTTGTTTTACTTTTAAAGATACATCTCTTTGTGTTTCTTTTATTAATCTTTCTTCTAATTTTCTTGCAGTTACAAATTTACCTTCTCTTCCTGCAAAGGGAGAATTATTAACAGAAAATGTCATTTGAAGAGTAGGTTCATCTATTCTAAGAGGCTCTAGTGCTTCTTCTTTTCCTACAGTACACACAGTTTCTCCAACAGATATATCTGGAAGTCCTGCTATTGCAACTATTTCACCTGCATGAGCTTCTTTAATTTCAATTCTCTTAAGTCCTAAAAAACCAAATAATTTTTGAATTCTAAATTGTTTTATTGTTCCATCTAATCTAACACAAGATACATTTTCATTTTCTTTTATAGTACCACGAGCAACACGACCAATACCAATTCTTCCAACATAATCATTATAATCTAATAAGGCTGGCTGGAATTGTAATGGAGATGAAACATCCATTGAAGGGCCTGGTATATTATTAACAATCATATCAAGCACTGGATCCATTGTATGTTTTTGAGTTGATAAATCAGGTGAAATACTTGATGTACCTTGAAGTGCTGATACATAAACAACTGGAAAATCTAATTGATCATCATTTGCTCCAAGTTCCATGAATAATTCTAATACTTCATCTAATACTTCATTTATTCTAGTTGAAGGTTTATCAACTTTATTAATTGCAACTATTGGTTTTACACCAGCTTCTAAAGCCTTTTTAAGTACAAATCTTGTTTGTGGCATAGTTCCTTCATATGCATCAACAACAAGTAATACACCATCTACCATGTGCATTATTCTTTCTACTTCACCACCAAAATCAGCATGACCTGGAGTATCTAGTATATTTATTCTATAATTTTTATAATTAATAGCAGTTGTCTTAGCTAGTATTGTTATACCACGTTCTCTTTCAATATCATTAGAATCCATTGCTCTATCCATTATTTGTTGATTTTCTCTTAAAGTATCTGATTGCTCTAATAATTGATTTACTAACGTTGTTTTACCATGGTCAACGTGAGCAATTATCGCAACATTTCTTATTTCCATAAATTACACCTCTTTTTTCACTAACTTGTTAATTATAGCACAAAATACTAAAATGTTACAAAAAAAATAAAAAAAAATAAGTATTTACTTACTTTTGAAGACTTGTTGGAATATAAAAAACTACGTCACTTTTTCCATTTATATATTTTTTTAATTCTGATGTCAAACTGTTATTTTCACTTAAAAGTTCTACAGCTTCATCTACAGAAATAATTTTTCCTCTTCCTTCTTCTACTAATTTATCAGCTTTTTCCTTAGTTGTTATACCTATTATAGTATCTCCAGCATAAATTTTATTCATATCTCTATATGAACCAGATACTTCATAATATGAAAAACCATATTCTTTAAAAATATCATCCAAATAATTTTTAGTATCTCCTGCTTTTACTTCATACTGAACACAAACATTATTTAAATTATTATGATCTAAATTTTTCTTAACTATTAAATTATTAACTAACCTAGCTCCTACAAAAACAGTTACCCCGCAAACTACTATTGCTACTAATTTTTTTAATTCAAAATTTCTAGCTTGCTTTTTCTTTTTCTTTTCTTCCTTATAAATTTTATATGATCTATTAGCTTCCTTTTTATTAGCTATTTCATCTTCTTTATTTTTCATCTCTAAAGCATGTTCATTAGCAATATTAACAAATGCATATAAATCTTTTGCCATTTCATCTTCTTCTTTTTCTTTAGGTTTAAACATAAGTATATTATTTTTATCTTTTATGTCTAAAATATCAAAAGTATTATTTGTATAATAAGCTTTTTCTTCATTTGAATTAATTAAAGATTCTTCTTGTTCTTTTTCTATTTTTCTATCATAAGCTTTTCTATCAGCATGAAATAAACTATATTCTTCCTCAATTTTTTTCCATAATTCTTCTGAATAACTGGTTTTAAGTCTTTCGATTCTTTTCATTCTATCTAAAATTTCTTCTTCTGAAGCATTTCTTCCAATACCTATTAAATTATATAAATTATAATTTTTTTTCATATCATACACTTCCTTTATAGTTTAATAATAGCAATTTTTAATATTATTGTCAAACAAAAAGAAGTATAACAATTATCATTATACTTCTTGAATTACAGTTATTATCATAGGTCTACATTCTGTTTCTTCATATAAATATTTACTTAATCTGTCTCTTATACCAAGTTTTATTTTATTATATTCAACATAATTATCAGAAGTATTTTCTTGTATTACTTCTAACGAAATTCTTTTCATTTCTTCAATTAATGAAGAACTTTCTTTTACATATATAAATCCACGAGTTAAAACTTCAGGCATTGCTAAAATTTCCTTTGTTTTTTTATCTAATGTTGAACAGATAATAACAATACCATTATCAGATAATAACTCTCTATCTTTTAAAACTAGTTCTCCTATATCCTTAGAAGAATTACCATCTATTAAAATATCGTCCACTTTAACTTTTTCAAAACCATCTTTTAATTTTCCTTTAACAAAATTAACAACTTCACCATTTTGCTTTAAAATGATATTTTCCCTTTTCATACCAACATGAATAGCACAATTACCATTTGCTATCATATGACGATATTCTCCTATTACAGGCATGTAATATTTTGGATTCATCAAATCAAGCATAAGCATTATATCCTCACTTGATGCATGATGAAGCAAATTATCTTTTCTAGACATAGTAATAACATTAGCACCTAACTTTGATATGTCATCAACAACTTTAATAGCAAGTTTTTCATTATAATCATTTATAGGTTCCATAAAAAATACAGTATCTGTTGGTTTAATTTTAATAAATTTATCATAACCATTTATTATTCTATTTAAATTCATAAAAGGTTTTTCTCTTTCATTAGAAACTAAAATAATAGCATCTTTATCATTTATATTACTTAAATCTCCAATTCTATCACGATCAAATTTAATATAATTATTATCCAAAATATCATTTATTATTCCTTGAAGTTTATGACCCATTACAACAACTCTTCTAGTAGTTTTAGATATCTCATTAAATAATTCTTCTATTCTTGAAACATGAGCTGTAAAAACAGTTACTATAAGTCTATTTTCTGTCTTATTAATTGCATCTTTTATTAATTTATCAATTCTATTTTTAGGGGATGTATATCCAATTTTATCAGCATACATAGACTCACCTAATAAGCATAACACACCTTGTTTACCAATATATGCAAGTTTACCTATATCAGCTTTATAAGGACCTAACATCGTTGCATCAAAAACATAATTACCAGTATAAAAAATTGTACCATCAGGTGTATTTAATGCATATCCAACATTATCAGGAACTGAATGCGTAAGTCTTACTGGAAAAATACTTGATTTACCAAAATTAATCTTTTTATGAGGATCAATTGTAATCAAATTTTTATGATTAAATTTAATATTAGAATCTAATAATTCTTTTTTTAACATATCCATTGTAAATTTAGTAGCATATATTTTTAAATTTGGTATTTCAGATACTATATCACAAACAGCGCCCATATTTTTTTCATGTCCATGAGTTATAAATAAACCCTTAATATTTTTTATATTTTCTTTTATATAATCAAAATTAGGTATAACATAATCAACACCTAAAAGTTTATCACTTGCATACTTTAAACCTGCATCAAAAACAAATATATCATTATCAACCTTAACAACATACATGTTTTTTCCTTCTTCATTAAGTCCACCTAATGCAAATATCTTAATCTTACTCATATATATAACCTCCTTTCTCTAAATTAAGCTAAATAATTATAGCATATTTTAAAAAAAATATCTATAGTGCAAGAAAAACTTATCTTCATTCATATTATCTAATATATTATTTTTTATACACATATCTTATATTACCTAAAGAATAATATTAATTTTTAACATAAAAAAAGTTAATGATACAAAATCATTAACTTATTTTACCTATAAAGTTTTTCTTTTTACCGCGCTTTATAACTAGTAATTCACCTTCTATTGCTATATCTTTAGTAATTAACATATCACAATCATTTACCTTTTTATCATTAATAGAAATAGATGATGCATTTAAAAATTCTCTAGCTTCTCTTTTACTTTGACAAATATTATTATCAACTAACATATCAATTAGTTTAACTCCTTCTTTAACATTAAATGAAGGAACATCTTTAAAGCACATTAATATTTCATCTTTAGAAAGTGATGATACATTCCCACTAAATAAAGCCTCACTTATTTTAACAGCTTTTAAATATTCTTCCTTACCATGAAGATCAGTTATTACTTCACGTGCTAATGCTTTATGAGCTTCTCTTAAATGAGGATTACAATTATGTTTCTTTTCTAACTCTTCTATTTCTTCTTTACTTAAGAATGTTAATTTCTTTAAGTATTCAATAATCATAGAATCTTCTAGGTTAATTAAATATTGATATAACTCATAAGAAGACGTTTTATTTTTATCTAACCATAATGCGTTTCCTTCAGTCTTACCAAACTTAACACCATTAGAATCAGTTACAAGAGGCATTACCATTCCGTATAGTTCTTTACCTAGTTTTTTTCTAGTAAGCTCAATACCTGAAGTTATATTTCCCCATTGATCTGATCCTGCAACTTGTAGAGTGCATCCTCTTGTTTCATAAAGGTGCATAAAATCAAGTGCTTGAAGTATCATATATGAAAACTCAGCATAAGTAATACCTGTTTCCATTCTAGATTTAACCTTATCTTTAGCAAGCATGTAATTGATATTAAAATACTTACCATAATCTCTTAAAAAGTCTATTACGTTAATGTCTTTTGTCCAATCATAGTTATTAACTACTTCAAAGCCAAATATCTCTTCAGCTTGTTTTTTAAGTCCCTTAAAATTATGTTCTACCTCTTCTTTAGATATCATAGGACGCTCTGCTGTTGGCTTAGGATCTCCTATAAGACCTGTTGCACCACCTACTAATAAAATTGGATGATGACCCGCCTTAGCAAGTCTTTTAGATATTAAAAATGATGAATAATGACCTATGTGCATAGAATCTGCTGTTGGATCTGTTCCTATGTAAAAAGTTAATTTTTCATTATTTAGTTTATCAATTAGTTTTTCATCCGATATATCTTGAATTAATCCTCTCCATTTTAAATCTTCGTATAATGTCATAATATTCTCCCTTCTATTAAAAAAAGTTCATCCTAATTAAAGGATGAACTATTATGTCCACGGTACCACCTTTGTTCTAGATATATATCTAGCACTTAGTTTAAGTTAACGCCTTTATTACGTTTTAGCTCCAGAGTCGTAAATTCCTTCATCACTAACAATAATATTTTATTAAATTATTATATCATTGTCAATAAATTAGTTGTATTTTCTTAAAACATATGATTTTTCCCCTAATATAAATTCACTATCAAAACTATTCATTAGTTTTTCAAAATTATAATAAGACATATGTTTAAAACCTTTAATTATATAATTAATATCTTCATGATTTGCAAGTTTATAATCATTTATATCACAAACTCCCCTAGAACCATATACTTTACCATCAATTAAAAGTGCACACTCTAAATAATTTTTATTAATTAAAATATCAGATAAAGGATAATATAAAAGCAAAATACTACATAAATCAGCACTATAAATACTTAAAAATTCCGTTGCTAAAACATCAGATGAGTTTTTAAGTATTTCTTCTTTTATTATTTTTTTTAGACTATCAATAATATCTATTGGTAAGTTCAAATTAATCACCAATATATATTATGCAAAAGAAAAAATAGTGGTAAAACACTATTTCGTTGTTGGTTGTGAATATGATACAGTCATTGAATAATCTAATTTCATTGAGAATTTTGCAGCTCCCTCACCTTGACCTTCCCTATTAATTCCAAAACCAAAAATATAATAACCCGAAAATCCTGGCTTTAACATAACGTCTCCGTCTTCCGTTACAAAATTTGATCTATTTTCTTCTGTTATATTATCGAAGGTAAATAACTTTCCATTATTATCTTCTAATGCAAATACGCTAAATTCAGGATAATCTACTATTTTTGTCCAATCAATAATGCTATTATTACATTCATCTGATTCAAATTTATCATTTCCGTTTGTATCATAACAAAAATTATGAGTATCATTATGATAATCATTAGATTCAATTGCATCAATACTTCCTGTGTTTGTTACTTTTATAACAAAATACCTTCTTGCTCCTGGACATTTTAAACTAGTTTTAAAATTTATATTATTACCATTTACTGTGCAAGAATCATCATAATATCCATTTTCACCTAAAAATTCAGCATCCATTTGACCTGTTGCAACTAAATAATCAATAATAGGCTTAATTTTAGAATCATATCCCGGCTGACATGTTGCAGTAACAGAAAAATCACCTTGTGCCTTTGCAGTACCTGTAATATTTAGATTCTGACTAAATAATGCATAGCCTGCTACCATTACTAAAAGAAGTGCTAAGCATCCTACAAATATTTTATTTCTTGTTTTATCCATAATTACTACTCCTTACCTTTACTTTCTACATGTTTATAATATCATGTACCCCCCCCGGTCAAGTTTTTTAGCCCTTGTGGATAACAGACTTGTAAATTTTTGTCAAAAAAAGTAGCATTTATTGCTACTTTGTTGTTGGCTGTTTATATGTTAATGTTGCTGAAGCTTTGAATCTACCCATCATTTTTCCATTTTCATTGGTTCCTGTTTCAGAATTTAAACCAAATTGTGCTAAAAAGTATGCTGACTCACCTGGCTCTAATTTAAGTGCATGATTTAAACCATCCTCATCTAAAACATAATATTTGGAGTTTAATTCTTCCTCGGTCATATTTCCTATATCAATAGCTGTAGTTATTGTTCCATCCTTATTTTCTATTGCAATAGGCATTTCAATTATAAACTCTGCATCAAATATTTTCTTTCCATCAATAACAGAAGAATCTGTACATTCATCCGAGTCAAATACATCATTATTATTAGTATCTATACAAACTTCTTTACCTTTTAAACTACCATTATTACCATTTTCATATGGTTGAATTGCTGTTACACTTCCCGTGTTTTTTACTTTTATTGTAAAATATCTTCTTGCTCCTGGATATTTAAAACTTGCTTGATAATTTATAATATTACCACTTACAGTACATGAATCGTCATAATATCCATTTTCATCTACCCAATCAGTACCAAACATTGATTTAGTACTTTCAACTAAATTTGCCGGTATTCCTGTTTGACACGTTGGTGTAACAGAAAAACCTCCTTGTGCTTTAGCTGTTCCATTTATTGTTAAGTTCTGACTAAATAATGCATAGCCTGCTACCATTACTAAAAGTAGTGCTAAGCATCCTACAAATATTTTATTTCTTGTCTTATTCATAATTACTGCTCCTTATTTTCTGTTTTTATATATTAATAATATCATTGACCCTAAAATTAAGTTTTTTTACACTTGTAGATAATAAATTTGTAAAATTTTAATCAAACAAAGTAGCATTTATTGCTACTTTACTGTTGGTTGATTAAAAATAAATTCTTGATTTAGAGTTTGTTTAATTAATATTTTATTTGAATCTTCAGCACCAGCACCATAAGTATCACTTAAACTAGCTGCTGTTATATAATACATACTTTCTCCTGGTTTAAGGGTAATTATACCATTTTCTGAATCTATAAATTTAGTAAGTTCTGCTGCATTATCGTTAGTTCCTAAAATAAGTTTAGAATCTTTCGTTTCAAATCCAACAAAAGCTGTACTATATAATGTATCATCAGAGCCATCATCAGTAACACAATTATTAAATTCACCTGTATCGTAATTTCCTGTACATATTTCAGAAGATAATTTAACATCATTTATATTTAAAACAGCATCCATGCTTCCGCTATTTGTCATTTTAATTGTAAAGTTTCTTACTGCTCCTGGCATTTTAAGTTCAGCTTGATAAGTTACTTTATTTCCATTTACTGTACAACTATCATTTGCATAATTATTGTCTTTTGTAGGTGCATATCCAAGGTAATTAGCATTTAAAAAGCCTTCATTGGTAAGTCCCGGTGTACAAGTCATTGTAACAGAAAAATCACCTTGTGCTTTAGCAGTACCTGTAATATTTAGGTTCTGACTAAATAATGCATAACCTGCTACCATTACTAAAAGAAGTGCTAAGCATCCTACAAATATTTTGTTTCTTGTTTTATCCATTTTGTTTACTCCTTCTTTATCTTATTTCTACTTAATAATACTATAATTAGTATAAACAAGTAAAGATAAAATTATTTACTTTACGTAAACTTATTAATAAAATAAAATAACTAATAAAGAGGCTAAAAAATTTTGTATAAAATGCATACTAATTGGAACAAAAATATTATTAGAATCAGTATATGCTTTAGCAAGACATATACCAAGTGATGCATATTGAAAGATATAAAGCAAGTCATAAAAGGAAGTAAATTTATCTATCATATGCATTATTCCAAATAAAAAACCACTTGTTATTATAAATAATGTTTTATTATTTATAATTTTTGATAATAACAATCTAAACATTCCTTCTTCTGTAAAAGGAGCATAAATACATGATAATAAAATTGTTATAATAGCATTTTTTTTAAGCATTACATTAATCATTTTTTGGTTTGTTGAAACATTACCCTTATTTAATAAAATTATAGGAGTTGCTACTATAATCATAACAATTAACATAATAATATATCTTTTTATTATAAATTTAGAGTATTTATCTTTATGTTTAATAAATAATAATAAATCATTTTTTAAAGTTTTAATATTTGGTATTAAAACTAGTAGAAATAAAAATATATATAATAAAAATTTAGGAATATTTTTATAAATAGAAAATTTTGGCAATAAAAACATTACAAATATAAATATTAATATACTAATAGTAGAAATTATCTTATTTTTTAAACTTATTATTTCTTTGTTTTTTTCAGGCAATTGTTCTTCTTTTTTATCTTTTATTAAAAATAAATATAAAAAACAAAGTATTCCAGGAATAACAGTGTTTAATAAAAAAATAATTCCTGATATGCAAATTTTAGTTTTACTTATACATATTATTTCTTTTTTTGATTCTTTAAATAATATAATGCTAGTAATTAAATTAATTGTTAATAAAAATAAGTTTGCAATTACCTTTTCATCTATTTTACCTTTTATTATATAAAAAATTATAAATATTAAAACATAAATAAATTCAATTAAACTAGCAAGTTTAAGTATATTTCTTTTGTCTTTCATTTTTGCTCCTTTCATTTAATAAAAGCCTATTAAAGGCTTTTATTAAAACAAATCATTAAAATCTATATCACCATTAACAGTAGGTCCAATATAATTTATACTTTTACTAAATGCAAATATAGGTATAAATATAATTGGTAAAAATGCTAAACCAATACCATAGCCAACATCTTTTCCAAACGCTTTAGATAATTTTATATTATACTGAATAACAAATAAAATAAGCGCTAATTGTCCAACAATAGGTACATAACCTAGTAAAAATAAAAAGATGTAATACCATTTGTAACCAATAATTTGTAAAAGAATAACTACGTTATAAACTGGCACGATAGAAGCCCATCCTGGTTTACCTGCCTTCTCAAATAATTTCCACGTTGCAACAATTTGTAAAACAGCAACTGCAAATGCAATTATCATTATAATTAAAGCAAAAATAAACATAAAGCCACTAAAAGCAGCAAGCCCAGCTCCTAAATTACTAATTATATTTTCATTGCTCATACTACCTAACTCCTTTCTATTATAAGTATATCATATGTTTATATATTTTTATTAACTAAAATAACATCTGTTCCTATTTTTTTTATTTGATTCCAACTAATAGTTACCTCATCGCCTCTTATTATATTTAACAATCCTTTTTTATCATATATTATAAGGTTTAAAATATTTCCAGTTTCTTCTGATATTAAAACATCAATTACATTACCTATTTTTTCTCCTGTTTTAACATCAACAACATCTTTATTTTGTAAATCTGATAAACGCATATATATTCACCAATAAATTATATGTAAAACTTTGTATAAAAAAACATCTTTTAAATCACTATTAAAAAGAAAGGTGTGATTATAATAGCAAAGCATAAAGTAGAAATTACAGGTATAAACACTAGTGAAATAAAAGTATTAACAGAAAAAGAAAAACAAGAATTATTTTTAAAATTTAAAAACGGTGATAAAAAATCTAGAGAACTTTTAGTAGAAGGAAATTTAAAATTAGTATTATCAATATTAAAAAAATATCAAAATAGATGTGATAATATGGATGATTTATTTCAAATTGGGTGTATTGGACTAATGAAAGCTATTGATAATTTTGATTTATCTAAAAATGTACGTTTTTCAACATATGCAGTACCACTTATACTTGGTGAAGTAAGAAGATATCTAAGGGATAATAGTAACATTAGAATATCAAGAAGTATTAAAGATTTAGCATATAAAATATTAAAAATTAAAGAAGAATATTTTCTTACAACAGGATATGAACTTAGTAATTCTTTAGTAGCTAAAAAGTTAGATGTAAGTGAATTAGATGTAGTAATTGCACTTGACGCAATGAAAGATCCAGTTAGTATGTTTGAACCAATTTATAATAATGGTGGAGACACTATTTTCTTAGAAGATCAATTAGAAAATAAAAAAGAAAAAAGTTCTAATTGGGATAATGTAATAACTTTAATAGATGCAATAGAAAAACTTAAAGATAAAGAAAAAAGAATAATTAAAGAAAGATTTTTAATTGGAAAAACACAAATGGAAATTGCTGAAGAAATTGGAATATCACAAGCTCAAGTATCTAGATTAGAAAAAGGTGGAATTAAAAACATCAAAAAATTTATGATGTAGCTTGTTTTAATAAAAAAAACTTTATATAATTATTAAAGGGATGTGATTTAATGTATAAAGATGATTATATATCTTTAGATTTCTTTAGAAAATATAATGAGTTAGTAGCATTATTTAAACTTAAAAATGCTCAATCCGTAAAATTGTTAGATTTAAAAAATATATTAACTTATTTTACTAATAACTATAATACTTTTAATAATGAAGAAAAAAAGATTATTAAAAACGTATTAATTATGGCAAATGCAATAATTAATAATGTAAATAATCATTATCAAAGATTTACAGAACGTAAAAAAGAATGTAATTATTTGATAGATATTTTAAATAACAATCAAAAAAGCTTACATATGTAAGCCTTTTTTTGTGGTATAAAGGAGTAAGTAGTGTTTTTAAGTGTATAAGTAATAGTTAGAAGTACCACTTTTTCTAACTACAATTTAATTATATAAATGAAATATTAAATTTTAATGTCAAAATTATTAAAAATTATTAAGATTTAGGAATGAGAAATATAATTGATAATCCACCTATTTCATTATTCTTTGCATATATCCTTCCATCAAATGAGCTTATTATTTGTTTACATATAGAAAGACCTAACCCTGATATCTTCCTTGATGGATCAGTTGTATAAAGTGGTTCAAATATTCTTTTTAAATCAGTTTCAGTTTTAACTCCTCCACCATTATCTAATATTTCAAATCTTATCATATTAGCTCTTCCAGTTACATTCACCTTAATTAAACCCTTATTACCATTAAAATGGGTAACACTATTTGTAATAATATTTGTAAATACTCTTTTTAATTTAACTAAATCTACCATTATTTCTCTTTGATTACAATTACTAGATATTTCTAATTTAATATTCTTATCAAAAAGATCATCTTCAAAATCAGTTTTAACACTCTGTAAAATATTATTAATAGATATTTTTTCAAGCTTTAAAGTATCTTTTATATTACAACTTTGATAATCATCAAATTCTTCTAATATAGACTTCATATTAAGTGCTTTATCATATATTTTATTTACATATTTTTCTTGTTTTTCTAAAGATAAATTCTTATTTTTTAATCTGTCACTATAACCTATTACAGAAGTAAGTGGTGTTTTAATATCATGTGATATAGATGCAATTATCTGATTTTGATTTTCTTTTTCAAGTTCTAAACTATCTACCATATCAACAAATGCATTTTGTATCTGTTGCATTTTTTTGGGCATTTTTCTCTTAAACGGTCTTTTACCAAATTTATAATCATTTATATCCTTAGTAATTGTTTCTATAGGATCTATTAACTGTTTTGAACTTATAAAAAATAAAAATATTATAACTCCAGATACAACTGTTATTTCATATATCATAAAATTTCTAAATGTTTTAATACCTGGCGTTACTGAAACTTTAGAAAATGTTAATTCATACATTTCCTTATCTATACTTATCATAGTAGTAGTTGAAAATACTTTTGATAAATCTTTAGTATTTGAATAAATAACATTTCCTAATGTATCTTTAATTACAATATAACCACCATTATTTTTTACATATAATTTTATTAAATCTAGTGCTTCATCTTTTGTTTTACCTTCTATACTTTTAGTTATTATATATATACTATTATGATTCTTTGTTCTTGCACTTGCTAAATCAGATGCTATTTTATCTGATAAATAAAAATTATAATATGAAAATAAAAGACCACCATTAACTGCTAATAATATTATAGAAATAAATAGAGTTAAAGTTTTATTTGACCAATTCTTCATTATATTTCCTTAATGAACTTATAGCCCATACCCCATATTGTTTTAATATATTTTTCATCACTATCTAATTTATTTCTTAAACTTTTAATATTTACTGCAACTGTTCCTATATCTCCATATATATTTTTCCATACACTCTGATAAATTTGATCTTTTGATAATACTATACCAGCATTTTCCATTAAGTATCTTAATAATTCAAATTCCTTAGTTGAAAGAGGTATTAATTTATCATTTTTAAACACTTCAAAACTTTCTTTATTAAGCTTTATTTCACCTATTGTAATAATACTACTTTTATTTATATTTAACCTTTCTTTACGTCTTAAATGAGCTTTTACTCTAGCAACTAATTCTTCATTAACAAATGGCTTAGTTATATAATCATCCGCTCCTACTTCAAAACCTACTAATTTAGATGTTAAATTAGTTTTAGCAGTTACAAATATAATAGGAGCTGAAGTTTCATTCCTAATATTTGCACAAACTTCAGTCCCAGAAATATCTGGCATCATAACATCTAATAAAATTAAATCAAAGCTTTCTTCTTTAATTTTATAAATAGCTGTTTTTCCATCATGTGCAATTTCTACATCATAGCCCTCATCTTCTAAAATGTCCTTCATTAACTCTGCTATATCAACTTCATCATCAACAACAAGTATTTTTTCCATAAAATCACTTCCTAATAATAATTATAACACTTTATTTCAGTTGTATAAATTAAAAATTATTAAAAAAAAGCAACCCAAAGGGTTGCTATACCGCTACCAATTAAGTGGTCTAATTGGTTTACTACAATACTGCTATTTGGAAGTACTTCGTATTACTTCATCAGTTATACAATTCATAACTGACATAAATATAATATCATAAAATACTTTTTTTGACAATATCTTTTATATATTTAAATTATTATTTTCAAATATTTTGTTATCAAGAAGTAATTCATGAATCTCTTCTTCAGGATTATTTAAGAATACTTCTTCTATTCTATCTACCATACATTTTTGAGCTTCAATTATTGAATTAACCTTTTTAGTTGCTTTGTCAAGTTCATCATTTACAACAACATAATTATATTTAGTTATCATATTAACTTCTTGATAAGCTTTTTTAAATCTTTTTAATATTTTCTCATCACTTTCAGTACCTCTTTTTTTAAGTCTTAATACTAAATCCTTCATAGTAGGTGGCATTACAAATATAAAAATAGCTTCTTTAACTGCTTTTTTTATTTTTAATGCCCCTTGAACCTCAATTACTAAAATAACATCTACACCATTATTTAAATATTGATTTATTTTTTCTTTAGGTGTTCCATAATACTCACCATTATATTTTGCATATTCTAGTAATTTATCTTCTTTTATCAGCTTTTCAAATTCCTCTTTAGTTTTGAAAAAATAATTTATACCCTCTTCTTCACCTTTTCTAGGTTTTCTTGTAGTACAAGATATTGATACCCAAAAATTATCATTATACTCTTTAAGTCTTTCACATATAGAATCCTTACCAGAACCAGATGGACCCGATAAAACAATTAAACTACCCTTATCATTTGATTTTAATATATTTTTCATATATCCTCCTAATTTAAAAAAAGACCTAATCGGTCTATTTACATGTTCCTTCCCCTGGATTCTTACCCTTACTATAAGTTTCTCCAACTAATTCACAAGAAGTCTTAGTTATTGAATCTTTTAGATAACCTCCAAAGACTTTTATTAAACTTACTGCAATAACTGTAACTAATGCAATAATTAAAACGTACTCTACTAAAGCTTGACCTTTTTTATTCATCTTGCACCTCTTATCATACTAATAATAGTTTATCATTAACCATTAATAATGTCAACGTAATATCATGCTTGATTTACATTTTTTTTATAAAATGATATTATTTATTATGGTGATTAACATGTTAGAATATAATGGTATTAAAATAGTAGAAGCTAAAGGTTTTAAAATGCGATTGTTAGGTTTTATGTTTAAAAAAAATATAAATTATGGCCTATTATTTAAAAATTGTAGAAGTATTCATACATTTTTTATGAAAAATAAGATTGACGTGATCCTAACAGATAAAGATGATAATATTATTAAAACATATAAAAGTTTAGAAAAAAATAAAATTATAATAGGACAAAAAAAAGTTAAAAATGTATATGAACTACCTTTAGGTACTTTAAAATAAGAAAAAAAGAATTATTAAAAAATTCTTTTTTATTTTGCTCGAGCCTTTACGTAATATCTTTCCTTACCACCTTTAGTACATGTAACCAAAGTTATTATTTTATCATCTTCATTTGCTGGCTTACTTAAATAAGAAGCATCATATGGTGATGTAACATTATATTCATAAACATAATAATCTACACTATTACCAGATAAATCAGTAATTACAATTTTATCATTTTTCTTAAGTCTATTTATTTTTATAAAGAAATTTCCTCTCATAAAATTATGACCACCAATAACTACATTTCCAGCTGTATTTAAACTTGGACCTGACATTTTAACAACAGACACATTATATGCATATTTATTATTTTCTTTTAATATAGGTTGATATATATTTATTTTATCTATTCTTATTTTACCTATTACAGTAAAATTCATTCCCTCATGTTTTAAAGTTACTTCTTCATTATTTGAAGAAGTATTTTTATTATTATCTATTAAATCATCAACTTTTTTTATTATATTATTAGTTAATTCATTTCTTTTTCTTTCTCTAAAATTACTATATATAAAAAGTGCTGTAAATATATATAGTAAAATAACTATTATAATTATTAGTATATTAAAAAGTTTTTCCTTATTTATCTTATCAAATATTTTTTTCATAAATCACCTATACCTTTATAAATGGTTTTAATAATTCATAGCCAAAAAAGTATGTCATAACTCCTAATAAAACAAGAATTATAACTGAAATATATATACCTATCATAAATTTATCTTTACCATTATTATCTTTATTTTCATAAGAAACATCTATTATACTCATATCATCTTTCATATTAATCTTCACCTCTATTATCTATGTAAATTAATTTACCATTATAATTATAATACTCATTTTTTACAATTATATAATTTTTATAAGCCTTATAAGATGCATTAGATGACGTAACTTCTATTTCATTTAAATCTGATGTTATTATAAGATCTTTAGACTCAGTTGATGCTAAAAATATAGGATAATTTAAATCAAAAGTTATATTATCATAAAACGTCTTATTAACACGTTTTCCTTTTGAATTATATAAAGCATATCTATTATCTTTTCTTACAGCATAAAAAACATTATTTTTATCTTTAAAAGTATTTTGTTTTACTTTATCAGATGCCATTTTAATAGAAGAATTATCAAAATCAATAATTATCTTACCCTCTTTATTTATAACTCCATATCCATTAGATGTTTTTGCAACTGCATCTCCATATAAATCAAAACAATTAGCTTCTACAAAATGAGTATCACTAATTAAATTTCCATCTTTATTTAAATAACCATATAAACCATCACTAAACTTGACAATAGCAATATCATTTATAAAAGGTTTTTCTATGTCAAAATTTTTCTCTATTACTTTATATACTTCTCCTTCTTTAACCATTTTTATATAAGTTTTGCCTTTTTTATAATCATAGTCATTATATAAGAAAACATCAGTACCATAATATACATCAGAATCTTTTAATCCCTTTTTTAATTGCTCTTTTGTCTTAACAGAAATATAATCATAACTAAAATCTTTTTTTAAAGCTTTTATAACACCTGTTTTTATGGATAAAACACTTAAATCTGTATAATCATTTGATTCTAGTTTAATTTCATTTTCATAAACATATAAAACAGTTTTATTATTATCTTCATCTGTTTCATAAAAAACATTATTATCGGACGGAATAATATTATTTAAAGTAGGAGAAGAAACTATTGTACCATCATTCAAATTAATTATTTGAGAAGTTTTATTCACACTAACAGATGCATATCTTACTGAATCATCATTTACATTTGATACATTAACTTCTATTATTTTATCATCACTACTAGAAAGCTTATATTTAAATATCTCTTTCCCAGAATTATTAATTATACCTACACTATCCTTATAAGTAAAAGTATAACAATCATCAACATAAGAAATCATATCATATTTAAAATCAGTTTTAACCTTCAAATCTTTATCTAAAATACCATACTTCAATCCATTTTTAGTAATTTTTGATGCAACTATATCATCTTTTGCACGATATACTGAAAAATAAGTACCAGTTTTAACAACCTTTTTACCACCTTTATCAATAATAAATGGCAAATTAGAAGAATCTTTAACTATTGCATACCCTTTAACAAAATCTTCACCATAAGAATATTTTGGATTAACTATTTTTTTACCAGTATAATCTATATATCCATATTTATCATTTTCTACAATTCTAATTGGTTCATTATCACTTGCATATACTCTTAAATCATTTAATACATCACCAGTTTTATTAATAAAAATTTCAAAACCAAAAAGCATTACAATAACAGTATATAACATAGCTTTTTTTACTATTTTTCTTGTTTTAGCATTTTTTATGTTAAAATCCCTAATACTTGGTTTATAATCATCTAACCTTTCATTAGTATTATCTAAAATAGTTATAGTATCTTGTTTGATATTTTCTTCTAATTTTTTTTCTTGATTTATATTTTCATTATCATTTGTATCAGAAAGGTCAATAAAATCAAGCATTTCATCTATTTCATTTGAAACTGCTTCATCAATATCAAAATCAAGAACTTCAATTTCTTCTTGTTTTTCCATTGCTAACCCTCCTTATACTATCTAAAATAATTTTATAATAAATATTGCTAAAGTGCAAGATAACTTTAAAATAAATGTAAAGAAAAAAAGAGCTTTAAATTACTCTTTAAATTCAAATATTAAATCCATTATTTGAACTTTGTCACCATACTTAGCACCAAGTTCTAAAAGTTTTTTATCTATACCCATAGCACGCAACTTTCTTGCAAAACGAATTGCACCTTCATCAGTAAATTTAGTCATGCGAAATAATTTTTCAACTTCTTTTCCTTTAATCACATAAATGTCATTATCCTTTGTAATTGTAAAAGGTTTTTCTTTTTTAAATTTATATAAAACATGTGATTCAAAGTTTTCTTCATTAAATAAAGGTTCCTCTTTTATTTTATCTAATTCATCTGCTATTTTAACTAAAACATTATCTATACCCTCATTTTTAATTGCACTTATTTCATAAACAGGAATATTATATTTTTCTTTAAATCTCTTAAGATTTAAAGATGCATTTTCTAAATCCATTTTATTTGCAATTACAACTTGTGGTTTTAAAATTAAATTAGAATCAAAATCTTTAAGTTCTTTATTTATTATCTCATAATCCTCTAAAGGATCTCTTCCCTCAATACCTGACATATCTAAAATATGCGCTATAACACGAGTTCTTTGTATATGCTTTAAAAACTTATCTCCAAGTCCTTCACCTAATGATGCTCCCTTAATTAAACCTGGTAAATCTGCTGCTACAAACACCCTATTATCTATTGTTTTAACAACCCCTAAATTAGGTGTTAAAGTAGTAAAATGATATGCTGCTATTTTAGGTTTAGAAGCCGATATTTTAGATAATAAAGTAGATTTACCAACAGATGGCATTCCAACAAAACCAACATCAGCAAGTAATCTAAGTTCAACTTTTAAAGTTCTTTCTTCTCCAGGCTCACCATGTTCCGAAAAATTAGGAGCAGGATTAGATGGAGTTGCAAAAGCCGTATTACCACGTCCTCCTCTTCCTCCTTTAGCTACTATAACCTTATCATCTTTTTTAGTTAAATCAGCAATTATAAGTCCTGTATCCATATCTTTAACTGTAGTTCCTAAAGGTACTTTAATTATAACGTCAGAGGCACCTTTTCCATTTTTATTTTTTCCTTCTCCATTTGCTCCTTTAGGTGCTTTAATAAGCTTTTGATATCTTAAATCAAGAAGTGTTCTAAGACCTAAATCAGTTTCAAAAATAATGTTTGCACCACGTCCACCATTACCACCAAAAGGTCCTCCATCTGGAATATATTTTTCTCTTCTAAACGCTGTACATCCATCACCACCATTACCAGCTTTTACCTTTAAAATAACTTCATCAACAAACATTTAAATCACCTCTTTTTAATTTTTAAAAGATGCTTCCAAATAATATATTTGACGTTTTTCTTTAAAATACTGTTTTTCAAAATCAGTCATTACATTATCTATTTTTCTTTCATCATTATGTAAATCCAAACTAACTTTATCAAATATATACCAATAGTCACTTAAACTTTCTAATGCCGAAGCAAATAAAATTTTATTATCAGTTTTTAATATTATGTGCTTATTTTTCCTAAAAATTCTATCATATAATTTTAAATAAGATATGTTAGTAAATCTTTTATTAGCATCTTGCTTTTTTGGCCATGGCTCTGAAAAAGTTAAATATATTGTATCTATTTCCTTACTAAAAAAACTTATTATATCAGATGCATTAGCACATATCATTTTTAAATTATTTAATTTTTCACCTTTTATATTATTAACTGCTGTTGCAGTTTGAGATTTATCTAATTCTAAACCTATAAAATTAATATTTGGATATTTCTTTGCCATACCTATTATAAAACTACCACGTCCCATACCAAGCTCTAAACATATCGGTTTATTATTCTTAAAAACTTCTTTCCATCTTCCTTTATATGAAGATGGATTTTTAACAACATAAGAACTATCTTCTAATATTTCATTTGCATTTTTAACTATATTATATCTCATATAAATCACCTCGCACTAATTTTACCATATAAAAACAAAAAATTCTACTAACGTAGAATTATTTTTCAGTATAAACACTAACTTGTTTCTTATCTCTACCACGACGTTCAAATTTAACATAGCCAGTAATTAAAGCATACAATGTATGATCTTTTCCCATACCAACATTAACTCCTGGATAAATTTTTGTTCCTCTTTGACGATATATAATTGAACCTGCAGGTATTAATTCACCATCAGTAGCTTTAGCACCTAATCTTCTACCTTCGCTATCACGTCCATTGTGAGTAGAACCTTGAGCTTTAACGTGTGCAAATAATTGGATTTGTAACTTTAGCATTTTAAGGCCTCCATTCTATATAAATTTTAAATTATTCTTATAATCATTTTGTAATTCTTCTAACATATTAATCATATTTAGAAATACTTCATTTATGACTTTATCATGTATAAGTATATTAGCATCAATTAAACCATCTTCTTGTTTTACATCAACTGATTTTTCATTTAATCTTAAAGCAAGATTAATACTTGATATAACAAGTGATGATACTGCTGCACAAACTATATCATTACCCTTAATATCATAGCCAGAATGACCTGATATCTTAAATTTTGATACATAATTTTCATCATAATCTATTTTAATTTTAATCATATTATCACCAATTAAGCGTTAATTTTTGTAATTGTAAGCTTAGTATATGGTTGACGATGACCTTGTTTTTTATGAGAACTTTTCTTTGGTAAATATTTAAAAATAACTATCTTTTTTTGTTTACCATGTTTTTCTACTTTGGCTTCAACTGTTGCACCTGAAATATATGGTGTACCAACTTTACTATCAGCCATAATTACTTTATCAAAAGTATATTTTTTTCCAGCTTCACAATCTAACTTTTCAACATAGATTATAGAACCTTCTTCAACTAGGTATTGTTTACCACCAGTTTCAATAACTGCTTTCATATTAATTCCTCCTTACTTTTAGACTCACCATTAAGGTACATATTTGTTTAAATAAAACCTTTTTTGCGTGGTTGAAGAACAAGAAGTTCATTCAAACAAGGTAATTTTATCACACATATATAAATTAGTCAAATTTTTTTGATAATATTTGCCTTTCAGTATAGCTTTTTTTACCAATTATAAACAAATGTCTTTTTTGTCTCCTTAATTTTTCTAATCGATATCCTTTAATTAATATAATTTTTTTAGCATTTAATTTATTTATATATCTTTCAATTAAAAATTTATTAAATAAATAAGGTATATCTTTAAAATAATTTATAATTTTCTTTATTAAAAATATAAAAAGTATAATATAACTTATCTCTAATTTAATTTTAAAAAAAAGAAAAAGAAAAGTAATAATAAGCATAGAAAAAAAAGATATAATTCCTGAAATTTTTAAAGAATAACTATATGGTATATACATATTTAATATGATATTTACTATTCTATAACCATCAAGTGGCACTATAGGAAGCAAATTAAAAATTAAAATAGAATAATTATATTTTTTAACTAAAAACATAAAAGATGAATTTACTAAATTTTTACTATATAAAAAATATGTTATTAAATAAAATAATATTTGAAATATAAAACCTGATATTGCTATTAAAAATTCTTCTTTAAATGGCTTATCTATATTTTCTTCATAAGTTATAAAACCACCTTCTATACCAAAACTTATCCTTTTAATATTCCATTTATAAATAAAAGAAGAAGATAAATGACCCATTTCGTGGATTACTATTATTAAAAAAAACGTTAATACCTCTTTAAATAATCCAGATATAAACGCTAAAAAAAATAGAATTAATAAATCTTTTTTTATGTATATTTTATTATAAATATTTTTCATAAGATAAATATTTACCGTTTTTTTCAAATATTAAATATAACTTCTTATTACACATTGCAATGCCTTCTCCCTTATCAACATAATCATATAAATTAATATTTAAATTCTCAAGCATCCCATAAGTTATATTAACTCCATCTTTATCTTGAATAGTTATTAAAGTTTTATATTTTTTACTATTTTCCTTTTTTATTACTATTCCAGACTTAATAGATGTAACCATATACATACTACTTGTATCAAGCATATATCCATTATTTTCTTTTGTAATATTATCATAACTTATTTTTTCACTTGATACTGTCTTAGTAGTATTTGATAAAATATTTTTAAAAGGAATTAAATCACCCAAATAATTTTTATATACATTATATATTCTAGCGAAAGAAAGACTATTGTTATAAACTATTTTTTTAAAATAATTTTTATTTTCATCACTTCTAGATATATATATAAGTGATGAAATAAAAATAATTATAACTATTAATGATTTAATTAAAACCTGAAACAAAAACTTTTTAAGATAACTATACTTATTAAGTTTATCTTTATTTTTATTACTAATAAAATCTTCTTTTGATAACATTCTATCACCTAAATAATTATATGTTCTTTTTATTATAACTATTACGTTTAATTAAACTTATTATAAAATAAATAACATAAACTAATAAAAAATATATTATATTTATAATTTTAATATTAAATATATAACTAAATGATATATTATTATATGGCATAGTAAAAAAATAAAAAATAATTATATATGATATATTTAAAATAGTGTAGTTAAAAAAAGCATAAAAAATATTTCTTTTATTCTTCATGTTATAACTTATAAATAATAAAAAAGGAAATATAAATGTATGTAAAATAGTATTAAAATAAATACAATCATATATAATTCCAATTATTATGAAAATTATATATAAATATTTTGATTTTTCTATAAATAAAGATGAAATAGATATTACAATAATTATAAAATATAAATTCATGTTAATAAGTAAATTAGAAATAACTCCTTCTAAAATACAAGATAGTAATGATAATATAATAGTTATAATCATTTAACTTTCTCCTACTATAGCTACAAATAATAAATCATCAAAATTAACGTCTGATTTAACCCAAATTGTTTTATTAAGTCCATAATTACTTACCTTTTGTCTTACAACAGAACCAATTAATAAACCCTTATATGATTCTTTTTCATATCCAGATAAAATAACTTTATCACCTATTTTCACATCATTATTATCTATAACATCCATAACAACAAATAATTTTTTATTTTTATCATATTTTTTTAAAATACCTGATACATTTTTATTTTCAGTAACTATTTGAACTGATTTCATATTTCTAAATGAAACATTAGTTATTAAATCAACCTCACATATATCTTTATAAACTTTATCTACAAAACCAATTAATCCATTTTGATTTACAACAGCATCTTTTAAAGATGCTTTATATCCATTTGATGATATTTCTATTTTATTAAACCAATTTTTTATTTTATGATTAGTAACATAAGATATATTATATTTTTCATTTTCTTTTTTTAAATTAAGAATATCTCTTAATTCATCATTTTCTTTTTTTAAATAATTCATCTTTTCATTTAACATATAATTATATGTATAATTAGTATTATAAGAATTAGAAATTATATAAGTATTTAATTTATTATATGTTATTTTTAAAGCTTTTTCTAAAAATGAATAATCTTTTTCTATTAAAAAAAATGATGAAGATAAAAATAATAATAAAAGTAATATAACAACAAAAATAATTATGTTTTTTTTATATTTTATTTTTTTATAATTAATATGTTTTTTCATATCATTTACCTTCCTATCATATCATTTTCATAAAAACTATAGTAATTTAAAGAACCTATTATTATATGATCTATAACTGGAATACCCTGAAGTTTTCCTATCTGAACCAAAGAATTAGTTATATTTATATCTTCATCTGATGGTATTACATTACCAGATGGATGATTATGAACACAAATAATATATGCTGCAGAAGATAAATAAGCCCATTTAAATATTTCTCTTGGATGAACTAAACTTTTATTTAACGTTCCTTTAAATAAAAGTTTTTTATCTATCAATTTTTTACTTTGATCTAAATATAAACAAAAAAAACATTCTTGATTAATTTCTGATAATTCAGATTTAAAATATTTATATATTTTGTTTGCACCATTAAATTTTAAATTTTTATCTAAAATGGTTTCATCATATACCCTTCTACCTAATTCTATTGCAGCGACAAATTCAATAGCCTTAACAACTCCAATACCATTTATTTTAATCAAATTATTCAAAGTTAATCTCTTTAAATCAGGAACAGTTTTTACCATTTTAAGTATTTGAGAAGCTAAATATTTAGATGAATAATCTTTTGTTCCAGTTTTCATAATTATTGCTATTAAATCTTCTGTAGATAAACTTTTAGCTCCATACTTAATTAATCTTTCTCTAGGTCTTTCACTAATTGGTATTTGTTTTATTAAAGGAGAATTATTCATTATCTACCACCAAGTTCATATAACAAGATAAAATTTGATTTTCAATTATTAAAATAGATTTATAATCATCAGTTGCTTTTAATAATTTTTCATATTCATTTAAATTACCTATAAATTCTTCATTTTCAATATTAATTTTTACAATTGTTAAATTTATATTTTTATCTTTATATATTTTTTTTATTTTATTAATACTTTCACGAGTTGTAGCAAGTGCAACATATGCGCTAATATCATTTTCACTTTCAATATAAATATATCTATCCACTTTATTTACATCATCTTGCATCTCATCTAAATTAGCATATTTACCATATCTTAATGCATAAACATTCGTATTGTTAATAACTTGCACTGTATCTACTTTTTTATATTTATCAAAAGTTAACTTTCCTAAAAAAGATCCAGATAAAAGTGCAACAAAAATCCATATAAAAGTTTTCTTCATAAATATCACCCAAATACATAATAAAATAAAAAAGTTTAAAAAAATGTCGAAAAAAAAATAACTTTTATTTCTTTATAAAAGTTACTCCATCATATCCTTTTTTCTGTCTTTCTTTAAAATATAAATACTCTTTATATTGTATTTGTATTTTTTTAGAAATTGGATCATTAAGTTTTAATATCTTTTCCATCATACATTCCCACCAAAAATTCATACTTGCTCCTGTTGAGAACCTATTACATCCATCTAAATCAAATTTAGATAAATCAGCATCTATAAATTCTTTTTCTAATATCTTTGAATCTAAATAAACTTGATATTGTTCCATTATCTTTACATCCAGTATAGTTTTTTTTATGCGAATTTGATTTTCATTATTAAAAAACCAAATTCCAACAGACATTCCATCTGGAAAAGTTAATTTACTTGTTATTTCAAATTTACTTAAATCTTTTATACTACAAAATAAAGTTTTATATTTTCTTTCTAACAATAATTGCTTTGTTTTAACTTGTTTAATATATTCATAATATTGACGAGAAATTAAAGAAAAATTAGGATCGTTAGAATTAAGAATTCTATTTTTATTTTCTATAAACCAATCAAACATACTTTCACCATTTTTAAATAAAATGTTTTTCTTAGGATCAAATTTTTCAGATGATGGATAAGATTCAAATTCTATAATCTTATTTTTCTTTGCAATAGTAATATTTATTGAACCTTTTGTTAAAAGATCATAATTTATTTGACTTATTTTTTTATACTCTTGATAATCCTTTGATATTTTTTGACAAACCAAATCATTACTTAATAATATTTTTTCTTTATTATATCTAAACCAAGTATACATATTACTACCATCTTTAAAGCATAGTTTAGAATCATAACGAAATTTATTTAAACCATCATAATTATTAAATTCATTTAATTTTATTATATCCAAAATAATATCCCCCTTTTTTTATGAAATATAGAATAATATATATTTAAAAAAAAGTCAAGATTATTTGACTTAATTTTCATATACGCTAATTTATTAAAGATGATTTCTTTAAATTAAATTATCTCTAATAAAAACACTAACATCTTCTTTTGTATATACATTAATAGAAGCTTTTTTAGTAATTTTAATAAAACATAAACCACTTATTACTACATCTTTTTTATCTTCTAATGATATATTTTTTTTATTTTCATTTTTTAATCTATTATTAGTTTCTTGATTTATTCTACTAACTTTTAATTCATTAGAAATATATACTGTAAAACTATTAATATTACCAGATAAATAATCTATTCTTGCATAATCATCTATCAATAAAGATTGATTAGGTTTAAGTTGATAAGTTCTAGGCTTAATTTCTGTTTTTGGTATTACTTTTTTTAACAAACTAGCATTTAAATTAGATGAAAAATCATCTAATTTAATAAGTCCTGGTGTATCAATAAGTGTTAAATTATCATTTATTTTTATATTAATTAAATCTATTGTTGTCGCTGGAAGAGGACTTGTTGTAATTAATTTATCTCCTAAATTATTAGACTTTATAATTTTATTTAATAAACTTGATTTACCAGCATTAGTATTTCCAACTAAATATACATTTTTACTAGTTTTATATTTATTAATAAGATTCATTAATAAATCTATATTATAATTTTTTTTGCTACTTACAAATACTATATCTTTAAATTTAATATCAAAATTATTTTTTATATAATTTTTGATTTTATACTCTTTTACACTTTTTGGTAACAAATCCTTTTTAGTAATAACTAAAATCACATTTTTATCAAATTTATTTATAAAATTTAAACTATTATCAAGCGTAAAAATATCGCATAAGAATAAAACCAAATCATTTTTATTTGATATATCATTAAATATTTGTTCATAATTTTCTATATCTTTTTCTATATCTTTATAATCTCCATAATTTTTTATTCTAAAGCATCTTTCGCATACAGGCTTTTCTTCTTTTAAATTTTCTTCAATAAATCCCGGCTTATTTTTATCATAGCTTTGAAGTATAGCTCCGCATCCTACGCATTTTTTAATCATAATATTTTCCTTTAATTAATAATTTTTTTTGTTCGAATGTTTTAAATATTTTCTTTTCAATTTGTCTATTAAGCCATGTTTCAGTTTCATCAATATTACTTATTGGATTAACTAAAATAGTAGTTATACCAATTTTATTTCCACCATTTATATCAGTTAATAACTGATCCCCTATACATGCAACTTCATTTTTATTTAGTTTATGTTTTTTTAATATATACCTATATTTAAAAGAAAAAGGTTTAAGAGAAATACATGCTATTTCAAGATCATAATAATTTCCAAATTTACTAACTCTTTTTGGAAAATTATTAGAAAATAATATAATTTTAAAATCCTTTTTTAATTTATCAAATAATTTTTTTGTTTTTTCACATAATACTATTTCTTTAGCTGGAGATATAGTATTATCTAAATCAAATAATAAACATTTTATATTCTTTGACTTTAATTTATCATAATTTATTTTAAATATATTTTCTTGATAAATATCGGGTAAAAATCTTTTAATCATTAAATTTATTCCTTTCAAATTTTTTAAAACTTATTTTTTCATATCGTTTTATTCTTTGTCTTCTATAATTACTATCTATATACTCATCATTATTCATAAGATAATAATATTTATTATCATACGTTCCATTATTAATAAATATATCATTTAAATTACTAGATACTTTAGTATATTTTATTGCTAATACAAATAAGAAAATCATTATCATAAAAAGAGGTATTGTTTTAAATAATAGTATTTGAATATTATTTGAAACTTTTAAACTATCTAAGATAATCATTAAATTATTAAAAGTACCATGAATAAAAGATGAAACTAAGATTGCACACAAAATATTTATATATTTTTTCTTTTTATCTTTAGAAAAGCTTCCAAGAGACATAAAGTGTCCTATTATAATACCACATATTACGTGAAGTGGAACTGTTGTAAAATCTCTCATTAAAGATAAACCTATACTATTTGATATTGTACTTTCTGAAAAAGCATACATTATATTTTCTAATCCTGCAAAAGAAAGAGCAATAAGCATCATATAAACAATTCCATCATATATATCATCATAATATTTATTATCAAAAATAAATAAAAAGAAAACAGCCATTTTAGATAATTCTTCAATAAAAGCCCAAATATAAGTTAGTAAAATATTATTAGAAAAATAAGGCATCACTAATCCTTCAAAATAATTTGCTAATGAAATAGTTAAAATGCCAGATAATAAACATAGTAAAATATTTCTTGTTGGCTCCTTACTTTTTCTATCACTATATAATACAAAAAATGTTAATATTAAACTTGGTACTAAAGAAAACAAAATTACTATTAATCTTTCATAAAAATAATAATAATTGTTAAAAAAATTAAAATCAAAACTTAAATTTATCATAACTTATCAATCCTTTATTGCAAAAAAAACAATTTTAAATCTACTACGTTTTCATTTACAGTTTTATATTTTTTTATTTTAAATAATAACTCATTATAAGTTATAACACCATTTATATTAGAAGTACTTAATTTAATTTTCGGATCTTTACCATTTAAAACTTCTTTATATGAAATATATGCTATAAAACTATTAATAAATATGCCTAAAAATAATATAAATAAAATATAGTAACCAATTTTTTTCTTTTTCATATTTATATGCCCCTTTTATCTTTTTTATTATAACATAAATAAATAATATTTTTTCATATAATTTACTAGGAGTGATAAATTTGTTTTTAAATATTATTACAGAATTAATTAAAGGTTTATTAGTAGGAACAGGAAGTTATGGTAGTAAAACATTTCCTGATCCACTATCTAAAGAAATGGAAGATAGCCTTATAAAAGATATGCTAAATGGAAATAAAAAAGCAAGAAATAAACTTATTGAACATAATTTAAGATTAGTGGCACACATAGTTAAAAAATACGATAATAAAAAAGATGATATAGACGATTTAATAAGTATAGGAACAATTGGTCTTATAAAAGGAATTGATACATTTTCTAATAAAAGTGGTACAAAACTTACAACATATGCTGCTAGATGTATAGAAAATGAAATATTAATGTTCTATAGATCAAATAAGAAAAATTCAAAAAATATAAGTATTAATGAATCCATTGGTTTTGATAAAGATGGAAATGAAATATCATTTATTGATATCCTAAAAACTCCAAATCCAGATTACATAAATGATATTGATTTAAAAGATAACATAAAACTTTTATATAATTTTATTGATGTATTAAGCAATCGTGAAAAAGAAATAATAATAAAAAGATATGGTCTTTATAATCAAAAAGAACAAACTCAAAAAGAAATTGCAAAGGATCTTAAAATATCTAGGAGTTATGTTTCTAGAATAGAAAAAAGAGCACTAACAAAAATATTAAGAGAATTCATAAGAAATAAAAAAGCATAAAAAAAGATACAAAAGTATCCTTTTTTAGTGCTTTTTAATAACGTATACAATACCACCAATAAGTCCAAAAGCAATTAATGATAAACTCATTATAATAAGAGGATTTCTCTCTTCATTTTCCTTATATGGTATTGTTTTATCTTTAGGGTTTTCCTTAAAAATATTTAAAATATACTCTTTTTTAGTACCATCTTCTGCTGTTACTAATATTTTAACTTTAGATCCATCTTTTAAATCTTTATTACCATTTACTGAAACCTTAGAATTTAAACTACTAGTTTCATAATCTAAAGTCAAAGTTTTTACATTTTCTTCTATAAATACATCATATGAATATTCATCATTTTCTAATTTAAATTTTTTATCTTCTTTTATAGTTAAACTCTTTAAGCTAGCATCTGCTGATAAAGCTTCTCTTTTTATATTTATGTTATATGCCTTTTTTGAACCATCTTCTGCTGTTACAGTAATAGTTATTTTATTATCTTTTCCTGCTTTTAATTCTTCATTAACATTATTACTTATAACTACATTTGATTTAGCATCTTCAAGTATTGGTGTTATTGAAACAGTTTTAACATTACTTGCAACTGTAGCCTCATAATCATATACCCCTGAATTAAATGCTGGTGATAATACAACTTCACTATCATCACTTCCCTTAATCGTTAAAGTTTTTATATTAGCATTATTTGATTTAGGAGCTTGTGTTGTAGTTGTTTGAGGAGTATTAGTTGTAGTTGGAGTTGATACATTTTTTAAAATAATTATACTTGTTTTTACTTCCTCACCGCTATTTTCATCTTTTATTGATATATTAACTGTTTTATCCTCTTGTATGTTTAAACCTTTTTTTACTGCAAATAAGATAGTTCCATTTTCACTGCTTAACTTTCCATTTCTAATAGGATTAGTACCAGTTGGATATATATCACTATCATAAGATAATTTCCATGATGTACCATGTGCACCGGAAAATATTAATTGAAATGTATAATCTTTACCAGCTACTGAAACATTTACCTTACTAGGATTTACATTTAAAGTTGTTACAGCCTTAACGCTTACTAAACTAAAAAAACTTGCAATAATAAGTAATAAAAACATACCTAATCTTTTTTTCATATATGCACCTCTTCTATTCTATAATAATTATAATATTTAAAATAACATAAGTCAATTATTATTAAATTACATTTTCTTTAATATTTTTCTTATATCTTTTTGAATATCATCTATACTTTTAAACTTTCCATTATAATCACAATATACAAAGTCAAAATCTAAATATTTTGCTACAAAATGTGAATTATCGTATATCCTTTTCATTAACTTATTATCTCTTTCGTAAATATCATTTTTAACACCATCATTATTCTCTCTATTATTTCTCATACTAGATACTAAATCGAAATTTGCAGTTAAAAATATTACTTTATCTGGTTTTTTTATTTTAAGTTTATTGTATTCATAATCCGTTACATAATCTATAAAAGCTTTTTTCCCATCATCATTATTTAATAATGATGATTGATAAATTAAACTAGATGTTGTATACCTATCAAGCAAAATGATATCACCACTATAATAAGCCTCTTTTAATTTATCATTCCACGTTATTGCTCTATCTACTGCATATATACTATTTACCAAGTATGGTGATAAATCATTTGGATTTCCAAAATCTCCATTTAAATAATACTCCGTTAATTTTCCCTGCTTTGAATCATAAGTTGGAAAGTGATGACTACATACGTTGTACCCATTATCCTCTAAATATTTTTTTAACAATTTAAATTGTGTTGTTTTTCCTATTCCATCACAAGCACCTTCAATAACTATTAATTTACCTTCCATAATCAAACCTACCTTCATATTTAGTATAACAAAAAAAAGACTTAATTTTAAGCCTTTTCAACATCTAATTTAACATTTAATCCATTTATGTCAAATTCATCTACTAAATCATATCTTTTAATTATTTCAATACTTAAAGTTTCTTTTTTTATCATGCCTTCAAAAGAAGATAATACTTCTTCAAATTCTTCTGATGCATTATAATATAATTTAATTCTATCTGCAACATCAAAATCTTTTTGTTTTCTTAAGTTTTGTACTTTAGAAATTAACTCTCTTACAATTCCTTCTTGAATTAAATCAGTTGTTAAAGTAGTATTTAATATTATAAAATTATTACCTTCTTTTTTAGCATCATAACCTTCTTTAGCAGATACTCTAACATCAATCATATCTTCAGTTATATCATATAATTCACCATCTATATTAATTGTAAATGGTTCTTTATTTTGAATGAACTTTATATCTGTTTGAGTTAACTTATTAAGTTCTTCTTGATATAACTTTATTTTAGGGCCAAATATCTTACCTACTACTTTAAAGTTTGGTTTAACCTCAAAATTCATATATGTAGATAAATCATTAATATAAGTAATTTTCTTAACATTTAATTCTTCTTTTATAAGTTCATCTAAATTTCCTATTAAATCCTTATTTTTTCCATCAATTAAAACTTCACTTATAGGTTGTCTTACCTTTATCTTAACATCCTCACGAGCATTTCTACCAAGTGATATTAAATCACGAACTAAATCCATTTTATTCTCTATCCTATCATCTACTAATGATAGATCAGCCTTTGGAAAATCACTTAAATGAACAGATTCTAATCCAGTTAAGTTAGTATATATTTCTTCAGCAGTATAAGACGCTATTGGTGCTATAAGTTCACATAAACCTTTTAACACTTCATAAGTAGTTTTATAAACAGCTTTTTTACTATTGTCAAAATTACTAGACCAAAATCTTCTTCTGTTTCTTCTAATATACCAATTAGATAAATCTTCTGATACAAAATAAGTAATTTCTTTTACCACTTTATTTAAATCATACTCATCATAACCTTTAGTAACTGAATTTACTAATTTATTATACTTTGAAAGTAACCACTTATCTATTTCTTCTCTGTCATTATATGAAACATCAAAATTTCTTGGATCTATATTATCTGTGTTTGCATATAATGCAAAAAATGAGTAAGTATTTTTAAACGTACTAAAGAATTTAGAATATATTTCTTTTATACCTTCTTCATCAAACTTTATTGGAGTCCATGTTGGAGATACAGATGGTATATACCATCTAATTGGATCTGCACCATATTTTTTCATTATAGAAAATGGCTCTATAGCATTTCCTTTACTTTTATGCATTTTTTGACCATTTTTATCTAATAATAAGTCATTTACTAAAACATTTTTATAAGGACTTTTACCAGTTACAAATACTGATATTACAAGTAATGAATAAAACCATCCACGAGTCTGATCAATACCTTCTGCTATAAAGTCAGCTGGAAATTGATTTTTCCATAATTCTTTATTTTCAAATGGATAATGATATTGTGCAAATGGCATAGAACCAGAATCAAACCAACAGTCAATAACTTCTGAAGTTCTACTCATTAACTTACCACAAGAAGGACATTTAATATGAACATTATCAACATAAGGTCTATGAAGTTCAATATTAATATCAATATCTTCTACTGCCTTATTTTTTAATTCACTTCTTGAACCAATCATTTCCATATGACCACATTCACATCTCCATAAAGGAAGAGGAGTACCCCAATATCTATTTCTTGATATAGCCCAATCATTCATGTTTTCTAACCAGTTACCAAATCTTTTTTCACCAACATAAGCTGGATACCAGTTTATTTTATTATTTTCTTCAATTATTTTATCTTTTATCTTTGTAACTTCTAAGTAATATGATGGTCTTGAATAATACACTAAAGGACTATCACATCTCCAGCAATGAGGATATTCATGCTTCATTTTTTGTTTTTTAAATAATTTATCATGTTCTTTTAACCATTTAATAACTTCTATATCAGCATCAAATATACTAATTCCCTTCCATAAGCCATCACTATATGTTGCATCTTCCCTAACAGGATTAACATATGCTAATTTATATTTTTTACCAACATTTGCATCATCTTCTCCAAATGCCGGTGCAATATGTACAATACCTGTACCATCCGTCATAGTAACATAGCTATCACATGTTACAAAAAATTTATTACCGTCTACTTTTAGTGATGGTATTAATTGCTCATAATTAACATATTCTAATTCTTTTCCTAAGAATGTATCTAATACTTTATAATCTTCTCCTAAAACACTACCTGCTAATGCCTCAGCTAAAATAAATTTATATCCTTTAGATTCTACTTTTACGTATTTTTCATCTGGATTTACACATAAAGCAACATTTGCTATTAAAGTCCATGGTGTTGTTGTCCATACTAGAAAATAACAGTCTTCATCTACCATTTTAAATGGAACTATTACAGTATTAGCATCAACTTCTTTATATCCTTGAGCTACTTCATGAGAAGCAAGACCAGTTCCACATCTAGGACACCAAGGCATAATTTTTACACCTTCATAAAAAAGTCCTTCATCAAAGAATTTCTTTAAAATCCACCACTCAGTTTCTATATAATCATTTTTATATGTAATGTATGAATTTTTAGTATCAATAAATTGTCCCATATCTTCAGTTAATCTAGTAAATGATTCTTCATTTTTCCATACAGCTTCACGACACTTCTTATTAAATTCTTCAATACCATATTTTTCTATATCACCTTTACCAGAAAAACCTAATTCTTTTTCAACTTGAACTTCAACTGGAAGACCATGAGTATCCCACCCTATTTTTCTAAGAACTTTTTTTCCTTTCATAGTTTGATATTTACAAAAAGCATCTTTTAAAAATTTTGATACCATATGATGAATTCCTGGATTTCCATTTGCTGTTGCAGGTCCATCATAAAATACCCAGTTTTCTTTATTATCTCTATTTTTTATGGTTTTATTTAAAATATCTTCTTCTTTCCATTTTTTTAAAATATCTTGCTCATTATCGAATACACTTTTCTTTGATAATTCTTTAAATTGTTTACTCATCTTTATTTCTCCTTTTTAAAATAATCTTTATATTTTTTATTATTTATTTTCTTAGCCGGAACACCTGCTACTGTAATATTATCACTAAAAGATTTATTAACAACACTATTTGCTCCTATAACAACATTACTGCCTATAGTTATATTACCATATAATTTAGCACCAGGACCTATCCAAACACCATCTTTTATATTAGGTGCTAACTTTTCTCCTAATGATGATGCTATTGTAGTCATAGGATGCAAACGTAAATCTTTTCCTATTTTAGCATTTTTATTTATATGTATAGGTCCAATATGAACAATTAATAAACCCATATCTATCGTATTAATTGGTAAATACATATTATATTTCAAACATAAATTATTATATTTTTTATCAATATAATTTAAAAGTATTTTAGACTTTTTACAATTATGGAAATATTCATTTTTTCTATATAACTTTAAAAACTTAATCAATTTTTTATGTTCAAATGTTATATCAGCATAAGATTTATAATATCTTTCTTTTTCATATTTAATATATTTTTTATACTCATCTTTACTTTTTATCAATAAAATTACCTCCAATAAAAAAATCATCCTTTACTAAAGGACGATTTAATAACTAATAACCGCGGTACCACCTTAATTTACATCATAATGATATACACTTAAGTAGTTTTAACGCTTACAAGCGATATATCTTACTATTATTTCAGATACATACATCAGAAGTGATTCTTATAATGTTTCCTTAATCTACATCTCACCAAAAAGTAGAATCTCTTGTAATTTCACATTATAACGTCTTCGTCTTTTGTTTTAACACCTTTATTTTATCATAAATATTATTTTTTGCAATATTAAAAGAATATTTTTTCTTTTAATTTTATCTTACCATCTGATATATCACATTTAGAGCCTATTGGAATTATTACGTTTGGAATCATATGTCCAAAAGTTTCACACTTATAAATAGGAAACTTATAATCTTTACATACTTCTAAAGCAATGTCCTCCATTTGAATATCCGTTTTTCTTCCAGATTCTAAAGATTGAAAAGAATAGTTATAACCTATTAATAAACCACTCATTTTATCTAAAATACCCTTTTGTTTTAACTGATAAAAGTGATTATATGTTTCACTTGGTGTTGTAATATATCTTTCCGCTAATAATATATTATTCTTCATATTAGGAAAATATTTAGTACCAACTATATATAATGTACATTCTAAGTTAGTTCCTATCATTTTTCCTTTACAATCACCTTTTCTTATTACTTTTAAAGTGCTATTTAAAAAACCATCAAACAAACCTTTTTCAAAGGTATTTATAAACTCATCCATGCATTTTTGACCATAATCTTCTCCAAAACTTAAAAATGCAGGTCCATGAAAAGTAATCATACCAGTCTTTTTATATATGGTTTCTAATAAAACAGTTATATCACTATATCCCATTAAAGGTTTAGGATGTTTTTTAATCATTTTATAATCCAAGTAATCTATTATAGTATTACATGAATCTCCTCCATCTAAAATAATTATTGCATCAACAGAATTATCCTGAAACATCTCATTTAGTTCTCTTGCTTTTTCTCTAGCCTCTCCTGCCATACCATAATAATCTTTGTTTACGTTATCTGAAAACTTTAATTTATAACCGTATTCTAAAAATAGTTTTTTAGCTCTTTCAAAAGTATTTTCTTTAGTTTCCCTTTTAATACTATTAGAGGCACCTACTACGCCTATAGTATCTCCCCTTTTTAACTTCTTAAACATCTACTTACACTTCCTTTGTTAAAGTTTTATCTTCATCATCATCCTTAAACATTACTTCATTTTTTTCTACTATAAAGTTAGTGTCAAAATCCCATGCCCCATCACATGTAATAGGAGACTTGCCAATAGATTTTTTGAACATATCAACCACTTTTTCATACTCTGAAAGAACCGATTTAGAAAATTCAAACATTTTGCTTTTTAATTTATCTTGTTTTTCTTTGCTATAGTTAAAATCTCTGTACATTTTTTCATAATATTTTTTAATAGAATCATCTTTAAAAAATTCTTTTAGCCTTTTAAGTGCTTGTGCTGAACGATAACAATCAGATCTATAACCTTCTTCAATGTTAGTTGCAAAATACTCATTATTTAGAAATATATGATTAACTCTTTTGTTATTATATCCCCCAATTTTAGAATAGTAATCAAAATAATTAGTACTTTCATTAAAACTAATAGCTTCTTTCAAAGAGCCATCATACCCAATTGTATAATTACGTTTTGTTTCAAGTGACATATTTTTACCATTATGGCAATCATACTTATAGTAACTATCAGATGATTTACCATCGTTAAATCTCCTCATATGGTAAAAGTAATAGCCTTTCTTTTTCAAATAATCTAAATATTCTGCATAGTAATCATTAGATAAATTAATGACTATATCAGGTCTAGAATCACAATCATGATAATCTTTCGCACCAAACTTAATAGATAAAGAGCCACAAAAATACATTCCCATAAAATCTTCATTTCTAAAATACAATGTCATAACATTTTTTAAATCATCTACTTTAATAGCATTAGCTATTTCTTTTTTTAAGTACCCGTATAAATTACTGTTATTATCAGATAAATATTTTTGTAAATTAATTTTTTCTTCCATAATAACTTTACCTCTTGCCATAGATTATATCACAAAGGATAAAAAAAACAAAGTGTAACACTTTGCTGTAACTTACTAAAAGTCTTCCGAAATATTTTTTGTTCTTCCTCTTTTAGGCTCTTCTTCCTCTGTCATTTTACCTTGAACATTTATATTTTTTGGAGCACATAAAAATATACCATCACCTAATTTTTGCATAGTTCCACCAATTGCATATAAGCATCCTGATACAAAGTCTATTATTCTTTTACCTTGATCTGGAGTTACTCTTTTTAAATTAACTACAACTGTATTTCTCTTTTTTAGGTAATCTGCTATTTGTTGTGATTCAGAATAAGCTCTAGGTTCAAGTAAAATCATCTTAGATCCTTCTTGAGTTTCTTCTTTATTAGCTTCTTCAACACTTAAAGTATAATATTCATCCTCACTAGATATATCACTTCCACCTAGAAATTTCTTTAAATTAAATGCCATTTTTATCCCTCCAAATATTCTTACTACTATTTATAAAAATATTTTAACACAAATATAAAAATTAATAAATAGATATAACAAAAAAACAAAATTTTTTTAAAGTTTAATCTTTATTCATTTTATAAATCCAAACCATATCACCAGACGCAAGCATAAATGTTGCAATAGATTCATCTTCTTTATAATTAATAGGTGTATTAACCTGTATTTGAGCATCAAGCAATTCATTAAATGACTTAACATAAATTATATTTTTATCTTTTATATCAGGTAAATTATTTGTTTCTACTATTATGTTATCATAAGACCTTAATATTTTCCTTAGTTTTTTATCATATAAATTCTCACATTTAGAGTCTTTAATATTAAATATAATAATTATAATAGAGTCAATAACACTTAAAAATGCAAATATAAATGAAAGAGTAAATTTTGTTTTAACAGATTTACTATTTTTTTCTAACTCATTTATTTTAACCGTTTTTCCATTAGAAGTTGATGAGGAAGTTATTTTAAATGTACTTTCAGATAAAGGTATTTCAAGCTTTGTTACTGAACTATTATTATCTTCTACATCATTTGTCTTTACATTATTATTAACTTTAAATTCTACTATTAACAAACCTTGACAAGAAACTTTACTACTTGCCTTATATGATAAATATCTTTGTAAATATTCTTTATAATCTATTTTAACAGAAGCTTCATTTACTATTTCTTTTTGATTTTTTATTTCTTTTTCAGAAAGAGGATATAAATTCTTTCTTTCACTAATATATATTTTTTCGTTTTTATACCCTGTATTATAAACATAATAATAAGATTCAACAGAATAAAAAGTTTTACCATTTATTTTTCTATCAAATATAGAATTATAATTAAAAGATGCTGTTATATAATTTAAATAATTTCTAACATAAACATCATAATTAACTTCATTATCATCATAATAAGTGACATAATTAACCGAAGATATAGGCTTATAACTTAGTTTATTTATAACTTTTTTATTACTTGCTAAATAAAATAAGTATATACTTAAAATAAGAAATAAAAAACAAAAAAATATACCATTAATATATAAAATATTATTTTTATGTTTTTTATGGTTAAACTCATAGAATCTAATTTTTTCATTATTATTCAACTTAACCACCTCTTATTTTTATTCTTTATTCTTTATCTTTTTGAAATTACATATGGATCGTCATTAGTTCCAGAACCGCCTGTCGACTTAAACGATACTTTAGTAACATCTATTATTGGTCTTACACCAAGTAAAGTAGTATCTTTTTGCTCGTAATAAGAACAAGATCCAACAGAGCAATCACGATAATTTCCATTAGCTGCAATATAAGCATGACAGCCATCCGTTGGATATTTTTGTCTAACTGACTCAAGCCACCACATAGTATTATTTTTTAAATTTGAAGAACCTATTTTTGCTATATCATCAAAAGTTACTAATCTTGAATTATAACTAGGCATAAATTTTTCTGCCTTGTCTTTCGCATTTTGCCAAGTATCATTACTTATATTACTATTTACAATAAGCATATTATCAACGCCATATGCTTTAAATTTATAGCCATCTAACAAATAATATGTATCATTAGTTTCAACAAGCATAGACTTTGCATAAATTGTCATATCACTTGTTGGATGATATGTTTCATCTATTTTATTTGTAAAATTAGAGTCCGTATACCAACCTTCTAATTTAAAACCACCTTGATAACTAATAGTAGGAAATGTTCCTATTGAATCCCCATAATTTATATATATTTTACTCACTGAAGAAGAAGTTGCATTTTCTGAATCAATAGTTAAAACATATTTTCCACCAAATTTAGCATATAAATTCATATTTGATGTTGGTACATATGATTCATCAATTCTCTTTGTTAAAGCTTCATCACTATACCATCCCTGAAATGCCAAATCACCTTTTTCAGGAACTGGTAAAGCACCTATTTTTTCCCCTTTATTTACATACTTACTTGTAACAGTTATAACACCACCATTTGGTATATAAGTTATTCTATATGGTATATCAACTTCATCACCACTTGAAAGTCCACTACTTTGAGTATATTCTATACTTGCACTAAAAGTATAATCCGTATCTTTAGTTGGAGCACTATCTGATACAGGAATATATTGTACTTTAAATTTAAGTGTTTTTGTTTCACCTTTATTTAATGTATCTCCTACTAAAACTGGAGTCCCATCTTCATAGGTTACAGTATAAGTTACGCTTCCATCCGTGTAAGTATTTTCATATACGGATGATGCATTTTCTAATCCTTTTTTTGTAGTTAATAAAACCGTTTTAATAGTACCTTCATAATCTCCATCATTTGTTATATCTACATTAAATTCATACTTTGAATTTGGATTTATAGATAATTCAAAATCAATACTATTTAAATCACTATTAATAGTTGCTCCTTTTATAACATTATCACCTGTTATATTAGAAAGACCATCAGTTTCATCTGATAAAACTTTTAATGAATTTTCTATAAAATGTATTGACCAACGTACACCCTTAACATGTCCTATACCACCTATATTTAAAACACTAGAAAAAGCAGCGTATCCAATAGACATACATAATACTAATATCATTATTACAGCAGATGCTATTTTAAGTTTCTTATTGTCTTTTATATATTTCATATTATACCTCCTAATATTATTAATTTAATTATATATTATTTCAATTTTAAAGTAAACAAAATCATATTTTATTAAATAATTTATTTAACCATAAAGTTGGATTTCCAATATATCTTATCCTAAATAAAGCTTTTCCAACAACGTCTTTTCTTTCAATAATAAAGTTATCTTGTGTTTTATTATTATCACCCTTGGTTCTAAAACTTATATCAAAATCATCTTTATATATTTTAATTATTCTATGAGTAATATATTTTTTATCATGATAAAAAACTAATATATCTCCCTTTTTTAAATTATCAATATCATTATCATTAACATGTTTAAATAAAACTGCATCGCCATAATTTATGTAAGGGATCATAGAACCTGATCCTATAGCTATTATTTGATATTTAAAAAAACCTGACACTAAAGATGCTATTAATACTATTAAAATCATAGTAATAATCGAATATATAAAGTTATGCTTTTTTGTATTCTTTAACTTTATATTATTTTTAGATAACTTTATATACTTAAAATTAAATATATATACTAAAAATGGAATAACAAGCCCTGATATAGAAATCAAATAGTATCCTGTATTAGGATATATTTTAAAAACATAGTTATATACTCCAAAAAACAATCTAATTAATAAGCCTGGTACATAGCTTATTTGATAACATAAATATGTTGCTACTATATTTCTTGATATGGATGGTAATACACTAGTTGTAAGTAATAAAAACATTTCATATTTAGACATATTATTTGTATACATTAAAAAAACATCAAGTAAAATAAAAATTAATGTAATTAAAATAATTGGCACCTTTTCTTTACCACTTTTTTTAATTATTATATATCTAATTATTTCTTCTGAAAATATTAGTGAAATTAAATAGTAAACATTATTTAATATACCTAAAATTGATGTATTAAAAGGACTTTTATTAAATCCAAAAAATATTCCTGATAAAAAGTTTATTAATAAATAAGATAACAATACTAAGGCTGTTGTTATAATAGCTTGATTTTTATTGAGACTTCTTTCTTTTTGATAACCAAATATATTAAAGAAGATAAAAACTATAAAAGGAAATGTTATAAATATTATCGGTTTATAAAATAAATTGTTATCTATAAGTAAAAACTTTAACAGCAGAATATATAAAAACAATAAAATCAAAGATACATATATTTTCTTTTTCATAATAAAACCTTCTTATTCTATACAAAATTATACCATATATGTTTATTTTTAGTAAATAAAAAAGAGCTTATTAATTAAGCTCTTGATACATATTTACCATCTTTAGTTGAAACTAAAACTGATTCACCTTCACCAATAAATAATGGAACTTTTATAGTCATTCCGTTTTCTAGTGTTGCATCTTTTTGTGCACCTTGTGAAGTATTTCCTTTAACAGCTTGTTCAGTTTCTGTTATTACATAATCAATTTTCTCAGGTAAATTAAGACCGATTAATTCTTCTCCATAATAAACTAAACTAACTTCTAAATTTTCCTTTAGATATTTTAAATCATCACCTATTTGACTTGCATTTAACTCAACTTGTTCATACGTATTCATATCCATAAAGCTATATGAATCACCAGCTTGATATAAATATTGCATAGGTTTTCTTTGAACTATTGCCTTAGCTAATTTTACACTACTATTATATGTTTTTTCAACTATAGCACCTGTTCTTAAATTTTTAAGCTTCATTTTAACAAAAGCGGCACCCTTACCTGGTTTAACATGAGAGAAGTCTAAAACTTGATATAAATTTCCTTCATCTTCTACTGTCATACCATTTTTAATATCATTTACGTTTACCATTTGTTTACTCCTTTCTTAAAAAATAAGCCTCTTAGCTTATTAATTTTTAGTTTCTTTGTGATCAGTGTGTTCTCTACACTTTGGACAATACTTACTAATTTCCATACGTTCAGGAGTGTTTACTTTGTTTTTTTCAACGCGGTAGTTTAATTCTCCACACTTAGGGCATTTTAAAGTAACATTAGCTCTATTTTCATTCTTTTTTGCCATAAAAATTCCCCTCCTTTTTGGATAACTAAAGGTATTATACCAAATTATTTATAAATTTCAAAGAAAATATTACAAATTCTTGATACAATTCTTTTATTTATGTTAGAAGTATATGTATAATTACCATTTTTATAGCTTACATGAGGTGAAATAGATACTATACTCATTTTAGCATCATCATAAGGAGCATACCCAATAAATGATTTACTATATGTTTCAGTATCAACTACTCCATCATTATTAGAATCATAAAAACTTTCAGATGTTCCAGTTTTTCCTGCTGGATTTAAAATATCTCCCATATATCCTCTTCCTAAAGAACCTTGCATAACACTTTTTAAACCCTCTTTTACACGTTCAAAATATTTTTTATCTATTGTAGAATTATTTAAAAGTTTTCGTTCATATTTTGTTTTAATAGGACCTAAATCATTCGTTTTTGTACTATATCTTATTTCATTTACTAAATTAAGTTTATATCTTTCACCAGAGTTTATTAAAGTATTTAAGTAACTTGCAAGTTGCATAACAGAATATGTATCATATTGACCAATAGAATAATTTAAAAGAAGCCCAATATTAGAATTTTTACCCTTATAACCTTCCGTTTCAAATGGAAGATCAATACCAGATTTAACACCTAAACCAAGTTCTTTAAAAACTTCTCTATAAGTATTTATAGCACTATCATCTACTTTAACTGGCATATTATAATAATAATTTATACCTGCTATTTTAAGTGCTAACTGAAACTGATAAGAATTAGAAGAATAAGTTAAAGCACTTATATCATTTAAAGTTCCTAAAGAATTACTCCATGAACATTTTTTTGGTGTATTTTTAAACTTTATACACTTATCATAAAAAGCATCACCAATATTAAGCATTCCTGTTTTATAACCTGTTAACATTGAAGCTCCTTTAACTATAGAACCCGGAGTATCACTTCCAGTTAATAAATTAGTTGTATAATCACTTATTTTATATCCACTACTCGTATTTATTATTTGTTTAGATGCCATAGCAAGTATTTCACCTGTTTTAGGATTAGTTATAATAACAGATGTATGATCAAAAAACTTTGTATTTGGTTCATTTTTAGCTTTTAATAATTCCTCTTTTATAATGTTTTCCAATTCTTTTTGTAAGTTAATATCTATAGATAATACTATATCATTACCTTTAGAACCTTCTTTAATTAACTTTTTCTTACCATTTTTAATATTATAATAATCCTTTTTACCACGCATTTCATCTTCATATTGTAATTCTAAATAACTAAGACCAACTCTATCATTTAATTTATATCCCTCGTTTAAATATGATGCTCTATTTTCTTTTGGAATACCATTTTTGCTAGTTGATACATTCCCTAAAATTTGTCTTAAAGTATCTCCATAAGGATATACTCTTTTCCAAGAAGTTGAGATATTAACACCTTTTAATTTATTTAAATTTTGAGCAACATAAGCATACTCCATACTACTTGCATCATCTTTAATTGTTTTTGAATCATAATAATAACCATTATTCATAAGATAATAAATATATGCTGCTTTTCTATCTAATTCATTAAACTTACTTAATTCATTACTTGTTACCCTATCTATTTTCAGTTTTTCTATCTTTCTTGCTTTTATTTTTCTTCTTTCATATAATTCTTTTTCTTTTTTAGTTATCTTTTTACTTCCTTCTTTAGGATTTTTTATAAGCCAAAATTTTTTTAAATCATATAATTTCAAATTTTCATAGTCTAAACTTAAATTTTTAGCAAGTTCATAACTTATTTTTATTTCATCATTTAAAGTTGTTTTACTATCTTTTTTATAGATTATAAGATTAGTTCCAACATTATCTACGATTACATTATAATTTCTATCTAATATCCTTCCCCTTGGCATAGATGGACCATATACTTTTTTAATAGATAAATTATTTAGATTTTTTATTGAAGCTTTTGTATTAAATAATTGCAAATAACTCATTCTAATAATTATTATAAAAAAACAAACTATTATAAATAGAAGAAAAAACAAAGTTCTATTCTTAAATATAACATTAATATTTTTATTTTTCATATTTTTCTCCCTTAGTATATTATGTTAACCTTATGCATATAATATACGGGAGTTGATATATAATGTATGAAATTTTAATAAAAGAGTATTTAAAAAGATTATCTCTAAAAGATATTAATGATTTTGCAAATAAAAATAAAATGCCACTTTTACCTTCAGAGGATAAAATAATATATGATTTTATTATAAAAAACTGGAAAGAAGTATATTATAAAAATGATATTAATGTATTTAATGAATTAAAAGAAAAATTAAGTGAAAATACATATTCAAATATTTTAATTTTATATAAAGAATTAAAGAATAAAATAAAATAATTAAACTATCTCTAAAAAATATGATATTATATTTAAAACGAGGTGAAAATATAATGGAAAAAGTAGGAATAATTGCAGAATATAATCCATTTCACAATGGCCATTTATATCATTTAAATAAAGTTAAAAATATGTTCCCAAATAGCTATTTAATTCTCGTTTTAATAGGAAATTTTACTCAAAGAGCTGATATATCAATTATAAATAAATGGGATAAAACTAAAATAGCATTAGAATATGGTTTTGATTTAGTAGTAGAATTACCATATAATATTGCAACATCATCTGCTAGTATATATGCTCTAGGTGCAATAAAAATATTAAACGAATTAAATTGTGATTACTTAGTATTTGGATCTGAAACAAATGATATAGAAAAATTTAAAGAAATAGCTATTAAAACAAATGAAAATAAAAGCTACCAGGATAAAATAAAATATTTCTTAGATAAAGGATTTAATTATCCAAAATCATGTTCATTAGCTTTAGAACACTTATTTAAAGATAAAATAGATAAGCCAAATGATGTTTTAGCATTAGAATATGTAAGAAGTATAATTAATTTAAAAAGCAAAATTAAACCAATTAGCATAAAAAGAACAACTAATTATAATGATACAAATATAAATGATAAAATAACAAGTGCAAGTTCTATAAGAAAGAATATAAATAATAAAGAATTAATAATTAATACGTTACCAAAAAAATCTTATGATTTAATAGAAAATATAAATTATGATGATTTTTTTAAGTATTTAAAATATGAAATATTAACTAATGATAATTTAAATGATATTTTAGATGTTGATGAAGGAATAGAAAATAAGATAAAGAAAGAAATTTTAAGCGTAGATAAATTAGAAGATTTAATATTAAAAGTTAAGTCAAAAAGATATTCTTATAACAGAATAAAAAGAATGTTGCTTCATATACTAACAAAAACTAAAAAAGACTATGATAAAGAAGTTAGATATATAAGAGTTCTTGGTATGAATTTAAATGGTATGAAAATACTAAAGGAAGCTAAAAAAAATAGTAGCTTACAAATAGTTACAAAATTTAAAAAAGAATATTATAAATTATTTGAAGATGATATAAAAGCAAGTAAATTATATTCATTATTAACAAAATATGATATTAAAAAAGATTTTTCTATGCCAATAATAAAGGACTAATCAGTAGATTAGTCTTTTGCTTTAAATAAAAGAGTAAATATAAAACCAAATACAATCGCTGCAACAATGCCAGATGATGTTAAACTAAACATACCACCAAGTAATCCTAATAATCCTTTTTTTGAAGCAGCTAAAAGTGCACCATGAATAAGTGAATGACCAAAGCTAGTTATTGGAACAAGACATCCTGCTCCAAACCATTTTATAAACTTATCATATAGACCAAATGAGTCTAAGAACGCACCTAAAATGACAAACATGCTAGTTACATGTCCAGGAGTTAGTCTAGTATTATCTAAAATTATTTGTCCTATAAGACAAACAAACCCACAGAATAAAAATGAATATAAAAAGATCATTTAATCACCTCCAAAACTACAGCATGAGATATTGATGGAATTGACAATTTCTGATTATTCATAGAAGGAGACATTAAAGCTCCCGTTGCAACTATTAATACTTTATTTAACTCATTATTTTTCATTTTATTTATTATTTCTGTATAGAAAACAAGAGCAAGACATGCTGGGCCACTTCCTCCAGCATTAACTTTTTTCTGATTATTTCTATCATATATCATAGTTGCTGCATCGTTATATTTATCTTTTAAATCTATATTATATACCTCTAGCATAAATTTACGTAATATCTCTTTTCCATAAACTCCTAAATCACCAGTTAAAATAAGGTCATAATCACTAACACTTGTTTTAGTATTTGTTAAATGTTCAAATATTACTCTAGCAGCAGAAGGTGCCATAACAGAACCCATATCATAAACATCCGTAACACCAAAATCAGTTGTTGTTCCAATGGATGCTGATGTAATTTTAATATTAGTTTTTTCTTTTGTTAATAAACTGCTTGCAGCTCCTGTTACAGTAAATGTTGATCTTTTAGGTTTAGGGCATCCATATTCTACTGGATTTCTAAATTGTCTTTCTGCAGTCATATTATGACAAGATACATTACACATAACATTATTTATATTTTTATTTTGTAAAAGACTTGCAGCTAAAATAAACTCTTCACAAACTGATGCACATGCATTATAAACACCCATAAAAGGTCTGTTAAATAAAACAGATGAATATGCACTTGGTGTTATTTGATTAAGTAAATCTGCACCTAATATTATATCTATATCATTCATTTTCATATTTGACTTTTTAAGTAATAAATTAACACTATCTGTAATCATTTTTATTTCAGCCTTTTCAAAAGTTTTCTCTCCTAAATAATAGTCATCATAAACTTTATCATAAAGTTTTCCAAAATTTCCTTTTTTTTCATCTAGTCCAGCAACTGTAGATGCTTCTTTTAAATAAATATTATTAAAATTTATAGTCATAATTAACCTCCAAAAAATAAATATCTAATAGTTCCAAAAACATATGCAGAAAACACTCCATATAATATTACACTTCCTGTTAATTTAAATGCATTTGAACCAATTCCAGTTACAAAGCCCTCATTTTTATAATCAATCATACTTGATGTCATTGCATGTGCAAAACCAGTTATAGGAACTATTAACCCTGCTTTTGCTTTAGATACCAAATCATCAAAAAAACCTAATGCAGTACTAAGTGATGCTATAAATATTAACATTACAATCATTATTGATGTTGAATCTTTATGTGCTATATTAAAATTATTTTCTAAAATTGTTACTATTATCTGACCTAATAAGCCAATAAAACCACCGGTTAAAAAAGCAACAATTCCATTTTTTACTTTATTTTCTTTTGGAATTATTTTACTAGTTAATTTTTTATACTTTTCTTTATCCATTTTTATCACCATTTTTAATATGAAAAAAAGTTTGATATTTTATACCAAACTTTTAACTAAGATACCATTTTTCTTTTCATTTTTTTTAAAACCTTTTTTTCTAATCTAGAAACATATACCTGATTAACACCCATTAATTTTGCAACATCCTTTTGTGTTAAATCTTTATAATATCTATTTATTACAAGTTCTTTTTCATCTAAACTCAAGTAAGAAAAAGCTTCTTTTAAATCTAAAAGCGTATCATTACTTATTCTTTCTTCATTTGAAATCTTATCAAGTAAAGTTAATTCTTTTCCATCAGAATTTATTTTTTCATCTAAACTTTTAGCTTTATCACAAATAATAAGAGCATTTATTACTTTTTCCTTTTGAATATTAAGCATTAAAGAAATATCATCTAAAGATGGTTCATAACCTCTTACTTTTAGATGCTTTTCTTTATATTCTTTTATTTTTCTACCCAGTCTTATTAAATCTCTACTTAACTTTATAGCTTTATTTTCTCTAACATAATTACTAACTTCACCTACAATATAAGAAAATGCATAAGTAGAAAATTTAACTTCTTTTGTTTCATCGTAATTTTTATATGCTTTTATAAGCCCTATTACTCCTACTTGATATAAATCTTCCATGTCTGTATAACCTTGATATTTAGAACAAACATAATGAACTAAATTACTATTTTCTAAAATTATATTATCCAAACTATATACATTATTCTGCATTGTTATATCACAACCCTTTCAAAAACATTAAGCTCATTTTCTAAATTAACAAGTGTTTTTAATTCTTTTATCTCACCTCCAAACAAAAAAAATTCACCACTAGTTTTTTTTAATATTTTTCTTAAACTTTTTATCTCTTTTATTCCACTTTCTTTAATCTCTCTTAAATTACTAATATTTAATACAACATATTTAATTCCAGACTTTATAATCACCTCCTTAACTTCCTTTTCAAATGTATCAACTGTATCTTTATTTAAAATTCCATATAATCTAACAAATAAAACTCCTTTTCTAAATTCCATTAATACTTTTAGCAACTTAATTCCTCCTTGCAATTCCATTTAATCACTAATAAAAATTAAAAAAAAGAGTTTCGACATAAGCTTACAAAAATAAAAAAAATTCACAAACCTTTATGTGAATTTATTAATCTTTTTCTTTTAAAAATTGTATTAAATTTTCCTTTTTTTCATAACCAAATACTATATCATATATTAAATTTATAAATGGCATTTTAACTCTTTTTTGTTTTATTAATCCATATATTGATTTTAATGTATAAACACCTTCTACAGTGTTATTTTTTAAATAATTTTCTAATTCTTCTTTATCCTTTGAACTACCCAAAAGCATTCCATATGTATAATTACGAGACTGATTTGATGTACAAGTAAGCAATATATCACCAAATCCTGCAAACGACATAATAGTTTTTTCATTACCACCTAATTTTTTTATTAATTTTCTAGTATCGTTTATACTTTCAGTTAAAAACATTGCTTTAGTTGAATTACAAACACCCATACCATCTAAAATACCAGCTGTAAGAGCTATTATATTTTTTAAAGTACCACAAAGTTCTACTCCTAAAAAATCATTTGTAGATCTTATTTTAAGAGTATCAGATGCTAATGCTTTAATTACTACATCTTTAGTTGTTTTATTAGTTGTAGCAAGTGAAAGACCTATTAACTCATCTTTTGCCATATCACTTGCAAAAGAAGGTCCTGATATTGTACATAGTTTTCTTGTTTTTAATTTAGTTTTTACTATATAACTTGCAAAATTATTAGTATCATTTTCAATACCTTTAGATGCTATTACAATATGCTTATCTTTTATATATGGTTTTATCTTTTCACAAACAGAAGATAAATATTTAGTTGCAACTGCTAAAACAACTATATTACTTCCTTCTAAAGCTTTTTTTATATCACAAGTATAAATAAAATTACTTGGCATTTTAACATTCTTAAGTGCTTTTTCATTCATTTTTGTCTTATTTAATACATCTATTTCTTCTTTTACAAAAGAACAAATAATTATTTTATTTTTATTTTTATTAAATCTAAGTGCTAAAGAAAGAGCATAAGCTCCTGCACCAATTATAGTTATATTCATATTAATTTCCTTTCATTAAAACATTTTATATGGTTTCATCTTTGTTTTATCTTTATCATATTCTTTATATATTGCAATAACTTCATTTTTATATATAAATTTAACTGTTTTACTATTATAAATATTTTCTATAATACTTCCATTTTTTATTTTATTATAAAAAGCATCATCTACATAAATACATTTATCATCCTTTAAAATATCAGTAATAGATAGCAATTTATAATTATTATTTTCTATATCATCTAAACTTATAGCATCTTTAATATCAAAATTACCTTGTTTTATTCTTTTTAAACCACTCATTACACCAATTATTCCTAATTTATCATTAATATCCTTAATTAAACTTCTAATATAAGTCCCTTTAGATACCAAAACTCTAAATTTATATGAATCTTTAGTTACATCTAATAATTTAATATCTTTTATAGTAACACTTCTTTTAGGCAAAATAACATTTTTCCCGCTTCTCGCATACTCATATAATCTTTTTCCTTTTACTTTAACTGCAGAATAAATAGGAACTTCCTGATTATATGTTCCAATAAAAGAATTTAACGTATCACTAAGTTCTTTTTTATTTAATGTTACATCACATTTTTTTATAATGTTACCTTCTATATCTAAAGTATCAGTTAATATTCCAAGTTTAACTGTAGCTTCATATTTTTTATCTTTATCTGTTATTACATCCACTAATTTAGTTGCCTTACCTATACACAAAACAAGAACTCCCGTTGCAATAGGATCTAGCGTGCCAGTATGTCCTACTTTTTTTGTATTTAAAACCTTACATACTCTATTTACAACATCACGGCTTGTTAAATTAATAGGTTTATTTACTATTATTACACCATTCAAAATTATCACCTAATTATATTTTAACATAAAAAAAAGGAAAGTTTTTACTTTCCTTTAATATAACTTGCATTTTTATTTAATAGTTTACTATATTCTTCACTATCGTAATATTTAATTAAATCATCAACTTCTGTTTTATTACCTATTTGATTTAAATGATATGGTATTTTATTTAAACTACGATAATAATAAATTAAATTTAATTCTTCTAAATAACCATTATATTCACTATTAGTTAGTAAAGATCCTATTTTCTCTAAATAATCATATGCTGCATCTATATCCTCTTTAGAAAATGAACCTGACGCTACTAATTCTACATATTGATCCATAACAGTAATTGCACGTGATTTATTATTTAAAATATCTAAATCATCTTTCTTCTTAGATAAACCTTTACCTAATACCTTAGATATAGTATTAGTTACTTTAGAATAATCTAATTGTTCTCCTTTATATAACTTAAGTTTCATATCAGAAAGTTTATTTTTAGCATTAAATAGTTTTACACTACTTATAACATCTGATGCAGATATTTCATTATTTATTTTTTCTATTTCATCACGTACATCTAGTTTTTCTTCTGAGGTTATATCTTCTTGATCTAATTTTTTTGCTAATCTTTTTAATTTACTCTTTTTCATAGTTACAATCAATTGATATGGTTTTCCAAAAAACTCAGTTACTTTCTCAGAAAATGAATATTTTTTAAAATCATTTTTATCTAAACGATTTTGATATTTATTTTGTTGCTGACTATTATATAATCTTACTACTCTATTATAATCTTCTTCATAATAATCAGAAAGTTCTTTTGATAAACTATTATAACTATTATATAATTTATATATATCATCAGAACTTATTGTTTTAGTTGTTTTAAGTTTATAAATAAGTTCTTTAAAATCATCCTCATCTGTTTTACTAACTACTTCTTCTATTGGTTTAACTTTTTCAGGCTTTACTTCTTCTAAGTTAGCTTCTTTAGGGTTAACAATTATATCATCTAACTTAACTTCATCTGAAGTAATTTCATTATTAGTTGATTTTTTATCTTCTTTTATATCATCATAGACAACATCATTTATTATATTCATGTTTAAATTATGATTAAAAATCAAATTATATAGTGTATTTACAATTTTACAACCATATGAATCTAAGTTATTTGTTAACTTTTTGATATCTTTACTACTACTTATATTTGTACCATTATATTTTAATAATCCCTTTAAAGAAGATTTTAAATTAGAAAAATTAATTATATTTGAAGAAAGAGCGTATATTTTATCTAATTCTTCTCTACTATTAATTTCACTTATTTTCTTTTGACTTTTTAATTCTTCTTTAATTTTATTTATTTCTTCATCTATATAACTAATTATTTGGTCTATACAACTAGCAACATAAGATGCCTTTTTAAACTTATTATTTTCTTTATATTCATTAGAAAGTTTATTTATATTACCTTCTCTTAATGTGAATTCATCATATGCATCTATAATTTCATTTATCTTTTTTAATTCATCTAAAATTATCATTTGTTTTTTAGAATTTTGTTCATTAGTTAAAGAAATAATTAAACTTTTACGTTCTTCTAATGCTTTTAAATAAGCTTTTTCAACAGTATATTTAACACCATCTATTTCTACTATACTTTTTAATTTTCTTTGATACTCACTTTTTACCTTCAAAGTATATTTCTTATTTTCTTCTTCTATACTTTTTAGATTTTCATCCAACACTTTTTTAGCACTTTCAATCTTTGATTCTAAATTCATTTTATAATCCCCCTTTTGAATTAATGCCGTATATAGTAGCATCTTTTCTTTCTTTTGTCAAGTTACGAAAAAAACGAGATAATTATAATCATCTCGTTTTAAACACAAAATATCCTATTACCGCTATTACTACCATTATAAATGAAAGGATTATGACACTTATTTTACCACTTCTTTTATTTTCATCTAATAAAGAAGTATCATTATACATATCATTTAAATATTTTTCATATGAATCAGTTAAATAATATCTATCTTTTCCTTTAAAAATATGATCATAATAATTTTTAAAACTAACTGGTAACTTATTTTTATTCTTATTATATATTTTTTCAATTTCATTAAAATTTGCATCATTTGGAATTTTTTTATCAATTAATAACTGTAAGGTCGTAATTGCAAATGCATAAAGGTCTGTTTTTTCAGATACTATTTTATTTAAAGGATCTCTATATTTATTATCCACCTCGTTATTTATAACATTATTTTTAATAACAAAAGAATCACAATCAATTAATCTTACATTACCTTTTTTATCAAAGAAAATATTATCTGGATTTAAATCACATATAAATACATGTTTTTCATGAAGTTTTTTCATAACTTTTTCTATTTCTTTTATTTTATCAATTTTTTCTTCAAAACTATATTTTTCACTATTATCCCATAAAGCTTCACCATCTGGTAAATATTCCATTATATACCCAACAAAAATACCATCATAATAAACTAAATGTTTTGGTTTTACAATTTCATCAACATCTAATTTTTTTATAAACTTAAGAGTTTCTTCTCTATCTTTTATATAAGTAAATGAAGTTGATTTAAACATCTTTAAAATTCTTCCATCCTGAGTTAAATATACGTTTCCTGATCTACCTGATGCTATTTTTTTTACTAATTTTAGGCTTTTATAATCTATAGAATCTGGTAATATATCTCTGAATTTATCATTAAGCATCCTAATTCTTGAAATAGAAGATACATTTGCACTTAATAAATTACCATCTTCGTTAATTCCAACTTCATAAAATCCTAAAGATTGATATATATTTAATAAAAAGGATGCATGTTCATCAACCGTTACTAAAACATTCCTAGAACCTACTTCACTTGCTATATAAATAACTCCCTCTACTAATAAAGTTTCCATATTCTTATTTTTAAAATTATCAAGTACATATAATTTACTAATTTCAACTTGGGAAATGTTATTATTGTTTTTAAATTCAAAAGTAACATAACCTATTAACATACCATTAGTCTGAATTACAAGTGTAATTTTATTTCTAAAGTATTCTGGTATAATATAATCATCTAAATCTAATAAACATTCTTTTTTTGATTCCTCACTTGAAAAAGTATTTACTATATCTGCAAATACATCAAAATCAGTTTCTAAGATTCCAAGATTAAGATTTTCCTTTTTTACTAAATTAATCATATAATCACCACCGTATACTCTAACACTAGTCTAATTATACATTTTTTTTGATTTTATTTCTACTAAAAATTAAAAAAAGATAGTTTTTTCTACCTTTTTTTAATCTTCATTTATTTTATCAATTATTTTTTCAATTTTATTAGCATAATCTATTGATTCATCATATATGAATCTCAAATCTGGAATTTTTCTTATTTCTAACTTTCTTTTAGCAAGTTCTGTTTTAATAAATCCTTTTGCTCCATTTAGATCATGCAAACACTTATCTTTCTTATTTTGATCTAAAACGGTACAATAAACTTGCGCTAAAGAAAGGTCAGTATCTACCTTACAATAAGTAATTGTTACAAACTTAATATCACAATCATTTACTTCATTTTGTAATATGTCACTTATTTCTCTTACTAATAAATTTGCTATTCTTTCTGTTTTAACGCTCATAACTTACCTCTTTATTTCAACAAGTTCATATGCTTCTATAATATCTTTTTCTTTAATATCACTATAATTTTCTAGTGTAATACCACATTCAAATCCTGCTTTTACTTCTTTTGCTTGATTCTTTTCTCTTTGGATTGTGTTAATTGCACCATCATATATTACAATACCATCACGAATAACACGTGCTTTAGCACCCATTTTAACTACACCGTCTAAAACGTAGCATCCTGCAATATTACCAATTTTAGAAAATTTATATATCTTTCTTATTTCAGATGAACCAATTGTTTTTTCTTCATATTCAGGATCTAACATACCTTTCATAGCAGCTTCCATCTCTTCTACTACTTTATAAATTATGTTATGAAGTCTAACATCTACACCATACTCTTTTGCAACATCAAGTATTTTAGCTGATGGTCTTACATTAAATCCAATTATAATTGCACTAGATGCATTTGCTAAAACAATATCACTTTCGGTAATAGTTCCAACACCACTTCTTATAACATTTAATTTACATCCTTCAACTTCTATTTTAGATAAAGTATTTTTAACAGCTTCTTCACTACCTTTAACATCAGCTTTTAACACGATATTAATTTCTTTTAAACCTTCTTCTATCTTACCAAATAAGTCATCTAAACTTATTGCACTAGCTAGCGTATTTGATTTTAACTTAGCTACTTCGCTTCTTTGTTCTGCAACGCTATGAGCTTGTTTTTCAGATTCAAAAGCCATGAATTTATCTCCTGCTGTTGGAACTCCTGTTATACCAGTTACAGAAACAGGTGTAGAAGGAAGTGCTTCAACAACTTCTTCACCCAAATCATTTTTAAGTGTTCTAATCTTACCAAAACATTCACCAATAACAACTGGATCTCCTAATCTTAAAGTACCATTTTGAACAAGCAAAGTAACAACAGATCCAACGTTTTTATCTAATTTAGATTCTATTACAGTACCCATTGCATAACGTTTTGGATTAGCCTTTAATTCTTGCATTTCAGCTATAAATAATAAATTTTCTAATAATTTATCAATTCCATCATGAGTTTTTGCAGAAATAGGAACAAATAATGTATCCCCACCCCAAGAATCAGGTGTAAGCCCATGTTCACTCATTTCACGCATTACTCTGTCAGGATCAGCTCCTGGTTTATCCATTTTATTTACTGCAACTATTATTGGAACATTAGCTGCTTTAGCATGGTCAATTGCTTCTATTGTTTGAGGCATAACACCATCATCTGCTGCAACAATTATAATTACAATATCAGTAATAGATGCACCTCTTGCCCTCATTTCAGTAAATGCGGCATGACCTGGAGTATCAATAAACGTTATTTTCTTACCATTATAACTTACTTGATATGCACCTATATGCTGAGTTATACCACCAAATTCACCTTCTATTACGTGGCTTTGTCTAATAGCATCTAAAAGAGAAGTTTTACCATGATCAACATGTCCCATTATTGTTACAACAGGAGGTCTTTCTTCTAAATCCTTTTCTTCATCTGTTATTTCAAACATTTCAAAGTTTGTAATATCTTGAGTCTCTTCTCTTTTTAATTCTTTATTATATTCTAATGCAATAACTGCTGCATCATCAAAACTTATTGAAGCATTCATATTAGCCATAATACCTAGCTGCATAAGTTTTTTTAAAAGTTCAGAAATAGGAACGTCTAAAGAAAGAGAAAAATCTTTAATACTCATACCATCTTTATATAAGATAACATTTTGTGATGATTTATTTTCATTTGATACTAATTTTTCTTTATTTTTATACATAGCTTTTTTCTGCTCTTTTATATCTTTTTTCTTTGCCTTTTTCTTTTTAGTAGGACTAGGTTCATTACTATAAATAGTATCTTTTTTATCTATTAAAGTATCAACTACTTCATCATAATAGTCATCTTCTTCTATTTTTTTTATTATTTCATCTTCATCTGATTGAGAATATTCATCTTCATTTTCAAAAGCATTATCTAGTTCAACTATGTCATCATCACTTAACATATCATCTAAATTAGATACTTTAATATTTAATTTATAACACATCTTTAATATATCATCACTTGATTTACCCATATCATTTGCGTATTCTAAAACACTCATCATGATAATCACATCCTTTCTTACTCACTTATTATATTTATTAGCTCCTCATATATAGAGTCATCAATTTTAACATCTAAATATTTTTCTAATATTTTACTTTCTCTTGCACGATTAATCACATTAATATCTTTTTTCAAATATGCACCGTGTCCGTTTTTCTTACCAGTTATATCAACAAAAACATTTCCTAAATTATCTTTTACAACTCTTATTAAATCCTTCTTTTCGCATTTTTCTCTAGTTGCAACGCACGTACGCATCGGAATTTTTTTTTGTTTCATCATAATCACTCCTAACTTAAAGATGTCAAATCTATTTTTTCTTCTTTTACTTGTTCTTTTGTTTTAACATCTATTCTATAGTGTGTTAATCTAGCTGCAAGTCTAACATTTTGACCTTTTTTTCCAATAGCAAGAGATAAATTATCACCTTCTGCAACTGCTAAAGCTTCTTTTTTCTTTTCATCTAATATATAAACATCAACGTCTTTAGAAGGAGAAAGTGCATTTTTAATAAAAGTAATAGGATCTTTATCATATTTTATAACATCTATTTTTTCTCCACCTAACTCTTCTGAAATACGGTTTATTCTGTTTCCTTTTTCACCTATACATGCTCCTATAGCATCAACGCTTTCATCTTCTGAATATACCGCTATTTTACTTCTAGAGCCTGCATCTCTTGCAACACTATATAATATTACAGTTCCATCATTTAATTCTGGAATTTCATTTTCAAGTAGTCTTTTTACAAAACCATAATGACTTCTAGAAAGTAAAATAAGAGGGCTTTTTCCTGTATCATCTATTTTCGTTACATAAACTTTAACTTGTGAGCCCATTTTTAACTCTTCACCTTTTATTAATTCACTTTTTGGTAAGATACCACTTGTTCTACCAAAATCAACATAATAATTTAAAGAATCTTCTCTAGATAATGTACCAACAAGTAATTCTCCTTCTTTATCTAAAAACTCTTTCATTATACTTTGTCTTTCAGCTTCTCTTACTTTTTGAACTAAAATTTGCTTTGCAGCACTAGTTGCAACACGTCCAAAATCTTTTAACGAAACTTCTTCTTCTATTGTTTCACCAACTTTTATATCTGGAACTATTTTTTTAGCATCAGAAAGTAAAATTTCAACAATTTCTTCTTCATTTTCATCTTCTTCACCATCAGTATATTCACTTACTACCTTTTGATATGAATAACCTTTTATTTCACCAGTATCATGATTTATTTCTATTCTTATATTAGGTAGACCTGTTTCTTTAGCATAAGCCTTAGAAAGTGCTTGAGTCATACCTTCAAATATAATATCTTCACTTATTTGTTTTTCTTCACATATTGATTTTAATGCTTTAATAAATTCTTTACTATTCATTTTAGTTTTCTCCTTTTTCCATAGAGCATACATCTAAAACGTATGCATCATCAAATTCTTCTTCTATAGTATCAATTATTGGATTAATTATTTCAGTTGCCAAAACACATGTATCAACATCAACAAATGGTTCCTTATCAATTATTACTCTTAAGAAATACACACTTCCTTCTAAAACATATTCAACTTTACATAATTTTATATTTTTTTCATTAAGTGGTTTTTCAATTAATCTTTTTACTCTTTCATCCATAATCATACCTCCTTTAAATATAAAGAGCAGGACATATGCCCTACTCTTTGTTGCTACAGGTATTATAACATAAAATAATAAACCCAGCAAGTTTTTTTTACATATTATTTTACATATCAAGTTTTTTTCTAACAAAAGAAAAATCATTATATTTATTTATTAAATCTTTATCTAAATATCTTACATTTTCTTTTATTAAAGATATAGCGTGATCTGAACTTATTTTCTTATCTTTATAATTAAAAACTAAATCCTTATCATTATAACAAGATGTATTATTTTCTTTCATATAATCTATAATTTCTAAAAACAATTTATTTAATGCCAATTTATAATTATTCTCATCTTTATATGTAATATTATTTATTGCACAATAAAATTGTTCTAACAAAAGATGTGGTATTAAAATATCATCTAAATTAAGTTTTTCTAAATTAATAGCTATTCTACTTTCTTTTTTTCTTTCTATATTATCTTTATCTTTAGAAAAATGAACTGGAACTTTAGAATTTTCATTACAAAAATTAATATATCTTTTTATTTTAAGAAGATTTTCTCTATTTCTTTTATTTTTTTTAATTTCATTAATAATATTAATATAGTAAATATGTTCTTTTGTATAATACTTTTTATAACATATTATTCCATTATAATCTTTACTTATTTTTCTCTCATAATCATTATCTTTATTTACATCTGATGCAAACCTATTATTTTTTAAGTAAAACTCATAATAATTTTTTATTACCTTAGAAATATAATTTCTTTTTGTTTTTATACTTTTTTGTCTTTTATAAAAATCTTTATGTGCTAAATCATAAGCATCTATTTTTTTATTTTCTTCTATTAAACGTTTATCTAAATTATAATAATCTTCCAAATTAAGTCTTCTATATGAATCATATAGTCTTTGTTCTTCTTTATCTTTACTTCTTTTAGGTGCTCTTTTATTCTTTTTAAAAAATTCCACTCGTTTTTCTAAATTTTCTTTTATCCTTTGTTCGTTATATTCTCTTTTAATTATAGTTATATTACTCTCATATAAGCTCATAATTACAACTTCCCTTTCTTTTTAATTAAAATATTATATTTAAATTTATTTTAAAGTCAAATTTTACTACTACATAACTAAAATATTTTATAAATTATGAATTTGATGTTATAATTTAAAATAGAGGTGATGTTATGACAGATGATATTATAAAAAAAATATATAACAAATATTTTAAAAATTGGTTTAAAAATAATTATAAATTTATACTTACTATATTAATTTATATTTTATTTCAATCTAATTTTTTATTTAGTCTTTTGTATTCGTTTGGTATAAATCTATCTATTTTACCAAATATATGTAAAAAAATTCTACTATACTTAAATGATATAATTTATATAGTAATAATTCTTTTATTGTATAAAAAAGAAATTAAAGAAGGTATTGATGATTTAAAAAATAATTTTTCTAATAGAGCTTTATTATCAGTTAAGTGTTGGGCTTTAGGGTGTATTTTAATGGTTATGTCTTCTGTTATTATTAATTATTTTTTAAGCCAGAACGCTCCTTTAAATGAACAGATAATAAGAACTAATATTAAAAAGGCTCCTATTTATATGATTTTTACTTGCTCTTTTGTTGCACCTATTTTAGAAGAAATGACTTTTAGACAATCTTTATATGGATTAATAAAAAATAAATGGATATTTATAATATCAAGTGGTGCAATTTTTGGTCTATTGCACGTTATTGGAAGTTATAATAATATACTAAATCTTTTATACATAATTCCATATGGAGTTATGGGCTCTTGTTTTGCTTTTTTACTTTCTAAAACTAATAATATAACACTTCCAATAATAATACACATGATTCATAATACTATTTTAGTTATGAATCAAATATTTAGAGGTTAATTTATGAAAGAAGAAAAAAAGAAAAAAAGAAAATTAAAATGGCAAATAAAGTTCATCTTATTAGTAGTTATAATAATTTTATATCCATTTTTAATTGGAACAAAGGGCATATTTGTAAAAGAATATAAAATTACTACTAATAAAATTGATCAAAATGCTCATGGCCTTAAGATACTTCAATTTTCAGATTTAAATTATAAATCTAACTTAACTGATTCTATGCTTAATAGTTTAATAAAAAAAATAAACGAAACAAAACCAGATATTGTTATTTTTACTGGTGATTTAATATATAAAGATTATGATTTAAAAGATGAGGATATAACAAAGCTTGAAAAAAAGCTTAAAAAGATTAAAGCTGAATTTGGAAAATATTATGTTTTAGGAGAACAAGATAGTAAAAAATCAATTGAAGTTTTAAATTCATCTAATTTTATAAATTTAGACGAAAAAATACAATATATATATCCAAAATCTAACATACCTATTGCTATTATAAGTAAAGAAACTTGTAACTTATTTTTTGAAGAAAATAAAGATGAAATTCCTTATAATCTTTTAATACTTCATAATCCAGATGATATAAATAATTTAAAAAATAATAAAATAGATGTTGCACTTTCAGGTCATACGTTAAATGGAATGATAAACATACCAAAAATTAAAGATTTATTAATAAAAAGTGAATATAAAAAAGATTTTCAAAAAGTAAATAACATAGATTTATATGTAAACCCAGGAATAGGAGAAAGAAAAATTAAAGCTAGATTATTCAATCATCCAACAATTTATTTATATAGAATAAATAAAGCATCTTAAAAAAAGACGCTTTATTTTTTAATTGGTAACATTATTCTTACCGTTGTACCTTTATATAATTTTGAAAAATACGTAATACTACCATTATGTCTTTCAACTATTTCTTTAGAAAGACTTACTCCTAAACCTGTACCATCCTTTTTTGTAGTATAAAATGGAGTTCCTATATTTTTATTAGTTTCATTATCCATTCCTATACCATTATCAATTATATTTATAATGTATGCACCTTTTATTTTTTTACCTTCTACTACTATTGTTCCCTTTTTTGTAATTGCTTCCTTAGCATTTTTAATTGTATTTAATAAGACTTGTTTTAATCTTTGATAATCACCTTCTATCATAATTTCTTCTTCACTTATATTATATTTAAAATTTATATTTGAATTAAATGCAAGTGAAACTTCATCTAAAACATCTTCCATAAGCATAGTAATATCCATTGTATTTTTTTCTATTCTAATTTTAGATATATCTGAAAAGTCTTTTAATAATATTAAAGTTCTATCTATCTCTTGATCTATTATACTAATATATTTATTAGCTTTTTTTTCATTTTTTAAATCAAACATAGAAAGATAACCTTTACAAACCGCAAGCGGATTTTTTATTTCATGTGTAATTTTAAATAAAGATTCATAAAGTTTTTTTTCTTTAGTTAAATCTTCTATTGAATAGTACATATTTACAGTATTTTCTACAATATTATAAAGTTTTATCATAAGATAAAATATAATATACATTCCTATTAAAAATAACATAATATAAGGTAAATTTTTCAAACTTATTATAATGCTAGGTTGTATAATACAAATAATTATACAAAAAATAATAGTTGTAACAAAAAATATATTAATTGATTTATATTTAGTTAAATAACAAAGAATCATTACTAATAAATACTGTATAAACAAAATCAAAAAAGATGTAGAATAAATATTTGATAATAGACCTGATAAACAAATAGAAATTATTAAACTTGGTATTATTCTCTTTTTATATAATGCTATTAATAATGGTAAATTAATTATATAAGAATACATTAAAGATAAATTTCCAAATCTACTACAAATATAATAACTTGAGAAAACTGCTAAATCTAAAAATATTAACTTTTCTCTTTCAAATGTTGTTTTACTATAAACCAAATATATAAAATAACACATAAAAGGAAATAGTAAATATATACAATTTAAAAACATAGCAACAACCATATAATCACCTCCACGTTGAAATAATTATACTAATTTGCTATGTTTTATTTTGTCGAATTTTGTTAATTTTTATTAAATTATGTAAAAATTAGTCTTCATTCAATTTCTCTATACATTTTTTTAACTTTTTTGCATCATCTTGAAAAATAATTTTCATTGTATTATCAATTTCTACAATACCCCTTGCACCAAGTTTTTGTATACCTTCTTTATTAACTTTAGATGGATCTTTAAGTGTTACTTTAAACCTTGACATACTAACTTCCATATTTGTTATATTTTTTATTCCACCTAGATATTCAACAAGTTTATTTGCCTCATATTTAAAATCTGGCTTACTTGCTTTTATAACTACTAATGCTATTAAAATAACAGCAAAAATAATAATAACATATTTTATTATGTTCATATCAATCACCCTATGGTAAATTATATAACATGATAATGAAAAATGCAAGTAATTAAATTTTTTAAAAAATTTAATTCTAGGGCTTTTAAAGTGGTACTATTTACTATTATTTGAATAAGCTAATAATGAAAAAGATAGAAAGGGTGAAATATTATGTGTGATAATTCTAATTCAAAATCAAAATGTAATTGTATAGCAGAAATTCTTAAAGTTATAAATATCCTTCAAAATGAAGTATGTCCTGGAGATACATGTTTAGAAACATGTACAAGAGCTTATTTTGGACCTAACTCATCAGTTGATTTTAATACAAGGCCAGTAACATTATACACTTGTAACAGTAATGCAGTTACAATGCCAATTTCTAATACACCACAAGAACAAGAAACTTCAAATATATTTAGGGTAGAAAAAGTAGATGGATGTTGTGCTACTTTAAGAGTATTAGTGTATAATTCTGCTACTTCTAATTATACAGCTACTAACTCATTTTTTACAGTAAATACTGATTGTTGTTGTGCTATAAAATGTTTGGCTGATACTTTCGTTGAAGGTGTTTAAAAAAAACCACTTTTTAAAAGTGGCTTTTTTATTTTATGTCATAAATATCATCAATAAAAATTTTTTCTCCATCTAAAGTTATTAAATAATTATCTTTAAATCCTATTACTTTTTTACTTATATTTTCTCCATTTTTGTACAAAATAGAAATATCAGCTTGATAAACATAGTTAGGACTTGAAAATATATCATTTATTTTTTTTAAAAGCAACATTTTATCTACTTTTTTATCTTTAAAATCAAATATTTTAAGATTCCTATCATTGTTATCATCATGATAATAATATTCATTTTGAATTTTATTTTTAAGCTTTTCTACTTTTGACTTATAAACTGTTGGAAACTTTTTTTTATCATTCATAAAAATCCTCCTATAAAATTTTATGATTAAAATTTAAAATAATGATATAAAAGGTGGTGATTAAAATTAATAAAAATTATAAAATAAAATATAATATAGTTGTTTTATTAATATTACTTTTTTTTATAAGTATAACTACGCTTTATAGTCTATGTATTTATAATAATCAATTTGATATATTAAAAAAACAAATTATATGGTATTTAATTGGTTTTTCATTAGTTTTTTTATTATCTAAAATAAACTGTAAAAAAATAGTTAATCATTCATTTATATTATATATTTTTATAAATATTATACTTTTACTTCTACTTTTTATTTCACCTAATATAAATGGATCAAAATGTTGGCTTATAATACCTGGGATAGGTTCTTTTCAGCCTAGTGAGTTTGCTAAAATAATACTTATATTAGTTAATACAAAATTATTTGAAATTTTAAGTAAAAAGTATCCAAAAAGAAATATTTTAGATGACATAAAAATAACATTTATAGTTATTTTATTTACTCTTATTTTAAGTATATTAACTTTTTTAGAGCCTGATACTGGTATGGTTATTATCTATTTTTTAATTTCATTTATAATGTTATTTATGTTTGGCATTAAAAAAAGAATATTTATTTCTATCTTTTTATTTTTATTTACTTTTGTAGCAATATTTTTATATTTTTATTTTTATCAACAAGACAGTTTCATAAATATATTTGGTACATCATTTTTTTATAGAATAGATAGATTACTTGATTGGTCTAATAAAGATGGTATGCAACTTAATAATGCTATAGCTGCAATTAAAGCAGCAGGATTGTTTGGCTTTGGAATTGGAAAGACACCAATTTATATTCCTGAAGCACATACTGACTTTATTTTTTCTGTATTTTCTAGTAATTTTGGATTCATTGGAACAATGATATTATTAATATTGTTATTTTTATTTGATTATAGTCTAATTAAATTATTAAAAGATACCAAAGAAAAAAATTGTAAATTTATAATAATAGGCTTTTTATCAATGATTATATATCAACAAATACAAAATATATCAATGAATATAGGACTTCTTCCAATTACTGGTATAACTCTTCCGTTTATAAGCTATGGAGGTTCTTCTTTAATAAGTTATTTTTTATGTATATCTATTATATTAAATTATGATTATGATAAAAAAATAAAACCTCTTATAAAATAAGAGGTTATTTTTCATATGGTGACGCGTATGGGATTTGAACCCATGAATGCCGCCGTGAAAGGGCGGTGTGTTAAACCACTTCACCAACGCGCCAGTTTAAAATTATTATAAAATGGTGGGCCTGAATGGACTTGAACCATCGACCTCACGCTTATCAGGCGTGCGCTCTAACCAGCTGAGCTACAAGCCCATTTTATGTCACTGGTAAAACTGACTATTTAATTCTACTATATATATTATAAAAAATCAATATTTTTTTTCATTTTTTAAGAAAAATGTTTTTTCTTAATAATTATATTTAATTAAGCCACCTTTAATTTTTATATAAAAACCACTCTCTGCCGAGTGGCTTTATTTTTATTTATGGTGGAGCTTAGGGGATTCGAACCCCTGACCTCCTCGGTGCAAGCGAGGCGCTCTAGCCAGCTGAGCTAAAGCCCCACAAATATGCATTAATTTCAAATGCATATTAATAATAACAAAAAGAATGATAAAAATCAATACCTAAATACAATTTTTTATAGATTAACTTTCAAGATCTTTAAATTCTTGTTCTAAAGTATTTAATTTTTCTTCTATTTTATTATCATTTGCTTCTTCTAATTCATACCATCCTTTTTTAAACATTAAATTATAAATTTCCCTTTGAATACCACTTATTTCATTAAACATGTCATAATAATCATTATACAAACTAGAATTACTAGCTTCTGTTAAAGAAATTGCATAATTTTTAACTAACATTTTTTCTACATTAAGAATAGTAGTTAAATAATCTTTATCATTCATGTCTTTTGATGATGGAACTTCTTGTTTTAGATTATGTATTTTATTATTCATTTATTTTCTCCTTATCCTAAAATATTTAAAACAGCCTTAGCATGTTCTTTATGAATATCAGATATTTTCTTTAAAATATCTTTAATTTCTGGATCAATTACAACATTAGTAAAATTTGAAGTTAATTTACATGCATTATAGTTCCAACTAAAAATATCATATAAATAATCTAAATCCTTCCCAGAAATTATATAAGGTGCTTCACTATAATCTTTCATATAATTTTCTCCTTTCTTTTTTATTATGGTTAAATAGATAAATTTATAAACAAAAAAATCACATATGTGATTTTAATTACTATTTAAAAATTTTAATACATCCTTATACACCTTTATATTTTCAGCCATGCCATGTGATATTTGAACAATTCCAACAGGTTTTATTTTAGTTTCTTCTATTATTCCATTAAGTATTAGCCCATCATAATCTGATTTTATTTTAAACGTTTTCATAAGATACCTCTAATATAATTATACAACAAAAGAGGCTTTTTTTAGCCTCTTTATAAACAATTAACCGCACTTTCAATTAAAATTTCTATTTCCGTATCACTAACATTTAATTTTTTTTCTTTCATCCACTCTAAAGATTTTTCCAAAGCTTTCTTTTTTTTCTGTTCACACGAAAAATCTTTACCTATTTGTTCAACATATTTAACTGTTTTTTCAACTATATCTTTTTTTAACTTATCTTGAATGTATTCTTGATACAATTTTTTTATTCTAACACCTATATATCCAATTATACCAGTAATAATAGTTCCTAATATCTCAATAAGGTTATCAGAAATAATACTTAAAACATCACTCAAGGTCAAAATCCCCCTAGAATTATTTTTAAAGATGCATCCTATCTTATAATATTAAAATTTTAAAAAAAAGACATTACTATTGTCCCCTATTTTTTCTTTTAACATAACAACTGCCATTATTAGTTTCTATTATTTTTTGATTTTTTATTTGTTCATCTATATATATATTAAAATTATATTTTTTATCCAAACTAATATAAGTTAAAATATACTTAGGATGATTTTTATAATAATAAGTTCTTGTTTCATCTATTGTAAGTGTTTTTTTAGCTAAATCTATTAAAGATTGTGAAATTATTTTATTTTTACTATCTAAATCAGTTAATTCAATTAAATTATTTACCAAATCAATTTTTAACACTAAACACCCAGTTGAAATTAAATACTGATTTTCTATTCCGTATATTTCCATTTCAATTGTATTTTTATTATATAGTGTAATCCTCTTTAAATATTTTCTTTTTACTATCTCAACAAATTCTAATATTGCTTTATTTTTCATTTTTTCCTCCTAACATGTTTTTTCATATTAGCAGTAAAAAATTAAAAACTATGTCGAATTTTGTGGTATTTATATTTTTTCTTTAAATTTTAAATCTATACTTATAGGACAATGATCACTTCCTAAGACATTGCTATATATAATTGGATTTGAAACTTTATTAATTATTTTTTTTGATACTAAAAAATAGTCTATTCTCCATCCAACATTATTTTTTCTAGCTTCTCTCATATAGCTCCACCAAGTATATGAATCTAATTTATCCGGATTAAAGTACCTATATGTATCAATAAAGCCACTATCTAATAGTTTTGTAAATTTATCTCTTTCCTCATAGGTGAATCCTGCATTTCCTATATTAGCCTTTGCATTTTTTATATCTTTTTTTGTATGTGCAACATTAAAATCTCCACATATAACAACCGGCTTTTTTTCTTCTAATTTTTTAAAATAAATCAAAAGGTCTTCTTCCCATTTCATTCGATAATCTAATCTTGATAAATCTCTTTTTACATTAGGAACATACATATTAACAAGAAAATAATTTTCAAATTCTAAGGTAATTACTCTACCTTCATGATCATGACTATCTATTCCTATTCCATATTTAACATTAATTGGTTTATAAAGAGTATAAATAAGAGTTCCTGAATATCCTTTTTTCTCTGCTGGATTTATATAACAATAATAATTCTTAGGTTTAAAATCAATTTGGTTTTTTTCTGCTTTTACTTCTTGAAGACAATATATATCAGCTCTGCAAGAATAAAAAAACTCTTCGAACCCTTTTTTTAAACAAGCTCTAAATCCAGCTACATTCCACGATACTAATTTCATAAAATTCTCCTTAATTCAAATATAATTTTTATTATTAAAAAAACTACCCTTTTATGAGTAGTTATATTCTAAATGGTCGGAAAGACAGGATTTGAACCTGCAACCTCACGGTCCCAAACCGCGTGCACTACCAAATTGTGCTACTTTCCGAATTGCAAAATGATTATATCATACTGCTTTTAAAATTGTCAATACCGCACTGCGTGTTTAATGCAAGTATTATTATAAATAATGGCGCGCTCGAAGGGATTCGAACCCCTGACCCCTTGGTTCGTAGCCAAGTGCTCTATCCAGCTGAGCTACGAGCGCATGAATTTAACATCAAGGGGTCAGAAAAAATTTCACTAACGCCCTCGTATCGCTAGTAATTATAACACTTAAAAAAACTTTTTTCAATAGTATTTTATGAATTTATAAAAGTTGTGTTATAATTTAAGAGGAGGAAAATTATGTTTCAAGAATTTAAAAAATTTATTTCTAAAGGTAATGTTGTAGATTTAGCTGTAGGTGTTATTATAGGAGGCGCATTTGGTAAAATTGTATCATCACTTGTTAATGACATTTTAATGCCTATTATAGGAATTTTAATTGGGGGTGTTGATTTTAGTAATCTCTCACTTAAAATTGGTGATGTAAAAATAACTTATGGAATGTTTATACAAAACGTAATAGATTTTCTTATAATTGCATTTTGTGTATTTATTTTTGTTAAAATAGTTAATAAATTAACCGATGTTACTAACAAATTAGAAAAAAAGAAAGAGATTAAAGAAGAAAAAATAGAAGAAACTGAATTAAGTGTTTTAAAAGAAATTAGAGAAGAAATAAAGAAGAATAATAAAACAATTAAAAAAACAAACAAAAAATAAGTATTAAAAGACTCTTTTAGAGTTTTTTTTATATTAAAAAATCCTGGATTTAATAGTTTTTATCTATAATATAGATCCTGCCTTAAAGCAAAAAAAAGAACAACTAATTAGTTGTTAATTTTAAATGGTGGCTCCGGGCAGGATCGAACTGCCGACACCAGGATTTTCAGTCCTGTGCTCTACCGACTGAGCTACAGAGCCAAACATATACTTTTTTATAAAAAAAATGGCGGTTCCGACGAGATTTGAACCCGCGATCTTCTGCGTGACAGGCAGACGTGTTAACCCCTACACCACGGAACCGTTTTACCTTATTAACTCAAGGCTCTTTAAGTATACTAAAAATTTGATATTATTGTCAAGTACATTATTAATATTTTTAATTTTTTTCAATTATTTAGTTAATTTATATGATAAAACAAAGCAAAAAAACATCATTGTAACAGCTGTTATAAAATCTAAATTAAAACTAAACTTAGGAATTAGTGCTGGAATAGAGCCTATTACAAAACCAATTATTATACTATAAGTTAAACCAAATTTTTTATCAAGCAAATATTTCATAAGTTTAAGAAGAACTATAACGCCAAATATTAATCCTAATATAAATGGAAGGATTTTATCAAAGGATGTAACTACAGCACTAATAGGATTTGCCATTATAGATAGTACAAATTCATACATTCCAATTAAGATTAATAAAAAGGACCCACTTATACCTGGTATAACCTTTCCCACCGAATAAATAAAACCTGATAAGAAAAGAAGAAAAAAATTAAGTATTTTAGAATTATTATTAATATTTATAGTAAGGTTAATTAGGTTTTCAGATAAATACCAAAGAACTAACGAGAATAAAAGAGTTATTAAAAACATTTTTACATTTATCTTTTCTGTTTTCTTTTTCTTTATTTCATTAATTAAAAATGGAATACCACCTAGTATTAATCCTATGAATGAAAATTTTGTTATTATTTCATGTTTTTCGTATAAAAACATCATTACATTACTAAACCATATAGCACCAGTTAATATTCCACTTCCTAAAATAAATAAATAAATTATATTTTTCTTGAAATTCTTAAAAAGATTAGTTAGGGCTGTTATTGATTTATCGTAAACACCAAATATAACTGCAATAACAGAACCGCTAACACCTGGAATAATCATTGCAGTACCAATTAGTATTCCTATTAAAAAAAGATAAATAAAAGACATATAATCACCTAAGTAATTATATGTCATATAATAATATCTATTCTATCGTTAAAGTTTGATTAGCTGGTTCTATTTGGATGAATGTATTACCATCATTTACCACTAATTCTTTTCCGGTTGCTTTAACTTTGTAAACTGTTTTACTAGATCTTGACTGTTTAGACCAAGTAATTGGAATAGCATATCCTTCTGAAATATAGTATCCATCACCTGTTCCAATGTTATTTAAATCTTGTCTTCCACCTGCATATCCATCATTTAGTGTGTAATTATGAACCTTATAAGTTATGATGTTTTTAGCTGTGTACTGCGCACCTGTTACATAGTCTTTATGTTCTAATCCATTTTGATATCTCTTATATACCTTGCTTTCAGAATCATATGAATAACTTGTTACGTGAGATGAGGAATACGGAATTCTAACCACACTTGCCGGAACAGCACCTTCATAGTTTGCAAGATCAAGTGATTTTGCTTGATATGTTAGAAGCAATTTTTGATTGGATGTTAATCTGTATCCTCTTTTTTGTGCTGCTTCTTTTATTTTTGCTATGCTTGTATATGCTCTGTGCTCTTTTGATATTCTTCTTAAACTATTATCCCATGTAAATGCACTTGAATTATTTGCGTTTACCGCTGGAATATTTAAAGTTTTAATATCACTTTCTGCTCTAGGACTCCAACCTATGTGTGCATATATTGCATCATTTTCTAATGCATAATCTAAGTAATAGTGTCTTGATGATCTAACTGATGCGATTCTTTCTGTATTCTTATCTTTAAATACAGCCATCATTCTAGTTATTCCGCCTTCTACTATCATTTCATATGTTATGTATGCATCTTGTATGCCTGCTTGGTATCCCCAAACTGCTTTGTTATTGTTAATCATTACTGCAATTGGTCTTTCGGTAGAACTTAAATCAACTACTTTTATTTGTTCTTCTTCTTTTGTAATTTTCTTCTTTTTTGGAATTTTCTTTTCTATTTCTTTATCATTTGTTAGTAAAAAGCAGACTAAAACACCTATTATAAGTAATAAAATTACAACTAATATTATTTTTGCTTTTTTACTCATTTTTTTCTTTTTTCTTTGTTTCATATTACTTCTCCTATTCTTTATAATTTTATTATACTATTATTTAAATTATTAAACAAGAAAAAAGATAATCCAATAATTTATTTTAGATTATCTTTTAGTATACCTTCTGCTACTATTAAAGCGCTTGTAAAAGCCCAAGAAAGATTATAACCTCCACATATACCATCTACGTCTAACACTTCTCCAGAAGCATATAATCCGCTTATTTTTTTAGATTCTAAATGGTTAGTAAACTCACTTAATAAAGCACCTCCCAAGGTTACCTGAGATGTTTCAAAGTCTCCAGTTGCAGTTATATTAAAATGCATGTTTTTTAATGTGTATGAAATGTTTTCTAATTCTGTTTTACTTATGTCACATATCGTTTTATTTGATAGTTTTAAGTTTTTTGTTATTACGTCTGCTACTTTTTTATTTAAAATACAGCTTATAGCATCAGATACGTTATAGCTATCAAATTCTTTTAAATAATTATTAATATATGATTCATCATAATCAGGAACTAAGTCTACTACAACATCTACTTTCTTATTCTTTTCTAAGTATTTATTTACATATCTTGATAAATTAAATATACATATGCCTGATAATGAATCTTTTGTAAACTGTATTTGGCCTTTTTCTGTTAAAATGGTTTTATCATTAACGTTTAATTTAGCTACCACATCAGCGCGGACTCCTTGTAAATCTTTTATGTATTTATAATTTGTTTTTAAATAAGTAAGAGATGGATATAACTTTGTTATAGTGTGACCGAATGATTTTAATATGTTATATCCCATGCCAGTAGAGCCTGTTTTTGGATAAGTTTTTCCGCCGGTTGCAATAACCACTTTTTTACCCCTTAGGTTATTGTTGATTACAAAACAGTCATTTTTATAAGCCACATCTTTTACATCATAGTTGTATATTACATTAACTTTTTCTTTTTCTAATGCTCTTTCAAATGACTTACAAACAGTTATTGCTTGATTAGAATATGGATATAACCTTGTTGATGTATCTTCTTTTTTTGTTAGAATGCCAAAGTTTTTAAGGTAGCTTAAATAACCATTTTCTTTTAACTGACTGATAAAATTATTTAATGATGAAGAACTATTATAATTATCTATCGTTATGTTTGTGTTACCTAAGTTGCATCTTCCATTACCAGTTATTAATAGTTTTTTGCCTAGTTTATCGTTCTTTTCTATTAAAGCTACTTTTAAATTTGGATTTTTATATTTTAATGTAAGTGCTAAAAAACACCCCGATGCTCCTGCTCCTACTATAATTACGTCATACATAAAAAATCACCTCATGTATTTAATATATCAAAAAAGACTAGCATTTGCTAGTGTTTATGAATTTTTGGAGGAGAAATGCTCTCTTCAGTTAGAAGAAACCAAATTGTGTTAAACCCTTTAAATACGGGCCTTTTTATATTGGCATAAACCGTCATTTACCGTGGTTTTTTACTATTTTTGTACCTAAATTGCACCTAAAAAAAACATTAGTACTTTATACCAATGTCCTCTTTTTTATTATATTTATTACATAACTTCTATTGCAGCATCTAATTGGCTAATGAACCCATCAATATCTTCTATATTGTCTGAATTAAATGAATTAAAGAAAACCTCATAACTTTTTGGTGTTATCATAGTAAATTTATATCTTAAATCTTTTTTGTCCCTTTTTAGTTTTTGGTTTATAAATTTAAAATGTTCATATGCAGCTTTATACTTTGCAATGTTTTCAATTTCTGGATTTAATATTTGTTCATCGCCTTTTATTTCAACCACAATTATTCTATTTTTGTATTTAATGAAAAAATCTGGATTAAATATACCTCTCTGAGTATGCTCTCCTTTTTTCCATGAATAATCTATTCCATAAAAACCAACAGAATTAGATTTAATCCATCCTTTAATCTCATTATTATGAGTTTCAGTTAATTTTTTTAAGAACTCTTTTTCCGGATCACTATCAGCTATAACAAATGATTGTGGAGTTTTTAAATCATACTTATTTCTTATTTCATATTGTCTGTATGCATTTGTTGTATCTTTTACTTCACTAAAAAATTCTTTTTCTTCAATTGTTAAATACTTATCTGTATCTGAAGTCCAAAAAATCACTTTTTCTTTTTTTAATGAACTTGCACTAACAGTATCCCTTCTTAATTTTTTTGTAGATATCTCTTCATATACATCAGGTATATTATTATAATCAACAAAAGCATTTCCTTGTCTAAATATTACTCCCATAGCAGATAAAAATTTCTGTTTTAAGTTTTCTGTTATCTTTGTATTATTGGATTTTTCCAGAGATTTTTTAATCATCTTTTCTAATTTTTCTATTGGCCATTCTTTTTGATATTTTTCGCATAATCCTTCGTTGTTATCATCTGGAACATCTTCAAATCGATACCACATAATTTTAGCCATATCCTCAATATTATATGTATCATGATTAATAATAGCCGACCACTCTCTAGCATTATTGTTTGAAATATCAATGAAATTAGCACTAACAGTTTCAAATTCACTATCTGTTGGTAAAACAATGTATCCTCGTTCAAATAATTTATATGTTCCCTCTTTTTTTGCTTTAGAAACTTTCTTTTCTGCTTTATAAGAAACATTCAATAATTCAAAATTATAGTCAGAATTTTCAACAATAGTATTTGATAATTTCTTTTCTATTTCTAAAACCTCGTCTACTAATTTTTTTACACTTAGAGCCCAATTAGTATGATTAAATATTATAACTTTAGGATCCCCTAAATCTTGATAATTCCAATTTGATGGTACTCTTAATCCTCTTCCCATAACTTGTGATATCAATAATTTTGAATTAAAAGCTCTTTCCTCATGAGGAACTATTTGAAATACTCTTTTTACATCCCAACCTTCTGTCAACATTGAAACAGAGAAAATCCATTCAACTTTGCTGTTATCTTTATCTACAGATTTCAATCTTAATCTATCTCCAGCCGCATCTGACTTTGAATGAATTACTAAGACCTTTTCATTTACTTCATCACGAGAAATATTATAATTTTTTTCTAAAAAGCACTTAAAATCTTCAGCTATTCTTTTGCATGACGTAACATCTGCTGTTACAACTAATGTTAATGGTAAAATCTTTAATTTGTTTTTTATATCTTCATGTGACTTTAATATTACTTTCCACTTATCTTCATTTCTTGTTGGTATATTTCCATCAGTTACATATTCAACCATTTTTACTCTTCTATCTTCAATAGCTTTTTTTAAGGAATAACGATAAATAACATTAGTAAAGTAAGAATTATCTTTGTAATAACAAGTTCCTGATAATCCAACAATATATTTAAACCCAATATTTTCAATAAATGACTTCCAATTATTTTCTTCAGAATAGTAAACATGATGTACTTCATCACATAATACTAAAGTTCTTTCTCCTTTATTTTGTAAACTATCGATTATTGAACTTCTAGTATTACTATATATTGCATCCCTATTTTCGATACATATGCATCCATTAACAATGCTTTCTGAACCGTTAATTATTCTAGGTGGAATGCTATTCAATGCTATATTTAAACTATCAGTACATGCAAATGTTTTAAACTTAGATGTTAATTCATCTTCTATAGTTACACTCGGAGTAAGCACTAATACTTGATCAACAATTTTTTCTGATAACATGATAGCCGCAATTCCGTACATTACCCAACTCTTACCAGTCCCTGTGGCCAAATCAACAGACGAATTAAAAGAATTATTAAAACTAATCTTTGATTGATAGTTTTCAAATGTCGTATAAGCATTTCTTAATGATTCATTAGATTCATAGTTTTTTTGCGCTAAATCTTTTATATCAGAATACTCTCCACCACACATAAACCTTAAGGCTGTCAAAATTGCTTCTCGTTGATAATCTCTACTACCGACAAGTTCATCAATAAAACTATAATATTTTGATTCATCCCAAACTTCTGAATTAACATCTTTACTAACATTCAAGACTAAATCATTTTCTTTTACTCTAAATACTGTATTATTATTCATTAACAATCACCTTCTTTTCATTTCCAGAATCATCAACGAATATTAACATAGCTTGTTTTTTTATCTTAGAACTATCAAATTTTGCTTTTTCTTCTTTAAAATCACTTTCAAATAATACCTCATCTAAATCAAAAGTCTTTCCATCATAATTATAATCGATTAATACCATTGATATTGTAGATGATTCTTCACCTTTAATGCGACTATTACTTTTAAAATTCTTAATTATCAGATGATTATCAGTTATTTCAAATTCCACTGTTGGAGGTTGAATAAAATCAAATCCCACTGATTCTACTGCCTCATTAACACTTAATGCATTCTTTGGTTGTAGTGGAGCGGTAAATTCTTCTGTATATTTTGCTAACATTGAATATGGTATTCTTAAAATAGTGAAAATAATATTATTAATTTCTATTTCATCTTCAGCAAAAGTAAACTGACCTTTAGGTGCAATAATAACTATATTTTTACCAGCTGATTCACCAACTCTAGAACTAATTGATTGCAATGTTTCAATCGAAATTTTAGCATTAATTTTTTTCAATTCATGGGGCGAGTACACTTTAACCAATGAACCATATCTATTACCATCAAATTCAAAATTTTTAATTTTTGTTGACGCAATATTGCAACACCATAGTTGCATTGCAAATATCTTCCAGTTTTCTTCATCAAAAGCATTAAGTTTGCTTTCATCATATAATCCTGCAGAGTATAACGTAAATGGTGAAATTTTATCTTGTCCTAAAGATAGCAACCTTTTTTGTATAGTATATATCGACAATTTACCAACATCTACTGCAATCCATTTTCTATTTAATTTTTCAGATACTATTGCAGTTGTTCCGGATCCTGCAAAACAATCTAAAACAATATCTCCTTCATTAGAAGAAGCATTTATTATTCTTTTAAGTAAAGCTTCTGGCTTTTGAGTTGGATATCCAGTTTTATAATCTCTTGCTCCCAAAAATCCAGCAAAATTTTTTATATCACACCAAACATCTTTTATAGGTTTTTTAGAAATATCTCCGGAAGGTTGCTTAACATTATCAAATTCCTTATTAAATACAAAATCGGTTTTTGATTTTGTATAGTATAAAATGGTAGCTTGCGAATAAATCCAATTATTTGATAACCATTTATTACCTGCAACATAAGGAATAGATGTATCCCAAGTTATTGAACTTCTGAAGTTATTTTCTCCAAAAATTTCATCCATCAAAACTTTAACATATGCTACCTTTTTATTATCTAAATGAACATAAATAGACCCATTATCGGACAATAATTCTCTTAAAAGTACAATTCTTTTTCTTAACCATTCAAGAAAGTCAGCACCAGCTAATTTATCAGAATATGCTTTTTGGCTTTCTCCAGATGCCTTAAAATCTCTTCTTGTAGAAAATGGAGGGTCAATATAAATCAATTTTACTCCATAAGTCCCATCAGAATTAATTAATAAACCCTTTTTTTTCATTTCTATTAGTGTTTTCAATGTTTGTAAATTATCACCAAATATTAGTTTATTTGTCCACTTTTCATCATCTATTTTTGAACTTGTTGGAAATTTTTTTTCTTCTTGCAAAGGAACTGCAATAACCTTAGTTAATATCTGCTCATAACTTTCTTTTCCACCATATACAAGTTCACATTCTTTTCTACCAGATGGAAACATAATTTTTTGAAAATCTATAGGGATTTCTTGACCCATTTCAACGTATTTCTTTGATTCTTCTAAAACACGTGCCAATATATTTAATCTATCATTATCCATATTACTACCCTCATTCCATTATTTACCTAAATCATCACAAAATTATTATATCATATTTTTAAACAAAATTTGATTTTTTGGCCTTAATTCATTACAAAAATTAATTAATTCATCAACATTATTGACTAATTTTTTATTTTAAGCGATTAATACAACAGTTTGGAGATATTTATGTTTAGAAAAACTGTCAATGGTGATATTACTGATGAAGATTTTAAAAAGATTCTTGTCCCATTTAATGATAATTATGATGATTTTTTAGAAAATTATATTATACCAGAAGTAATAGCTTTTTACATTGCTAATTCATTTTATCGTGATGTTATGTGGAAAGGTAGTTTTAAGCAACATTATAATTCTGCTGCTAATGTAATTAACTACTTTGATGAAGATTATGAAAAAGTTAAAGCCGATGTTATCAATTTATTAAAAGTAAAATATGCATTAGAAATAATTAGTGAAGATCCACTCATTCTTAAAACAACGAAGTATTAGCGATTGCTAGTATTTTTTATTGTAGTAGTAATAGTACAATAAAAAATATATTTTATTCTTTTTCTTATTCTTATCCTTATCCTAGGAGGTGAATCATTTCATTTGGTTTTAATTTGATTTGAAAATGATTTTATCTTGATTTGAATTTGATTATATTTTGATATAAAAAACATTCATAGATCATTTAGCAATTATTTTCCAAAAAACTCACGGAAAATTTATAATTGTGTGAAAGTAGGTGGCTGGTCGGTCTTGAAATTAATCTTATAATTCTATCTTTCCATCAGGGGGTATCTATTTATGGAATGCTAAAATATCTTTTAAATAATTTAGATCTATACCAAAATATTTTAATACTTCTACCATAGGTACTAATCCTCTATTTCTAAGTTTATTATTATCATTGTATAATGCTAACGCTATTTCATTTCTAATTGCATATGCCTTATTTCTTCCTACACTACCTAGCATCATTATATCTTTTGCAGTAGCCCATTGGCTTGATACAATTTCTAATATTTGTTCAGCATTTAATTTCTCACTATTCATTTTATCAACCTTTCTATCACTAATTTGAAGTGAGCTAAACTTTTAATATTAATTGTAATAAACATATACTGTAAATATCTAAATAATAAAAGTATATTTTATATACAACTATAATCACTATAGCATACTTTTAACAGTCATTTACTGTCATCTTACTATCAACTATCACTTAACAATCATTTACTATCATCCTACTATCAATTACTATCAACTTACTCTTATTTGGCTGATTTTAGTATTTTTTGTGATATATTGATTACAGTCAGATAGATATAAAATATTCGATTAAGTTTCTAAAGTATGCTAACATTACAACACACTTGTAAAAGCATATAAAAAGATCTACTGTTGGCGCAATAGATCAAACAGAAACGCAAATTAAAAGTTTAGCACAACCTTAACATTTTAATAATGTAACTGGGTTTCCATTTACATTATATCACTATGCTTTTATTCACACAAGCAGATGATGATATAATGGGAGTTTATAAAGCAAAATCCATCAAAACTAAAGATGGTCGTGTCTGGTTTTTTAGAGTTAGATATCAAAATGTAGATGGTAGAAATACGCAGTATAAGTCTGGGAAATTTGCTACTAAAAAAACAGAGGATGCAGAGCTTGATTTTAGACTAAAGATACATAGACACTAGAATATGGATAAAATAACCTTAGATAAAACGATTGATATATTTATCGAGAATAAAACTTCTACTATTGAGGTTAAAACTACTACTCTATATAATTATGGTAATAAAAGAATTCAGTTAAAAAGTTTATTAAATATTAAACTAAAAGATTTTAATATTAATCACCATGATAATTGGAAAAAGCAAATGAATGAAACTAATATCTCAACACGATATAAAAATGACATATTAAAATTCTTAAAATCAGTATTAAACTTTGCTATGACTTGGTATGATTTTAATCTCAATAAAGTTTATAATAAAATAACTAAGTTTAATGGTGCTTTCGATATGCCAAAGGAAATGATGTATTTTACTTATGATCAATGGAAACAATTTATTTCTGTCGAAACTAATTTGCAAAGTAAAGTTATGTTTGAAATATTATATTACTGTGGTTTAAGAAAAGGTGAACTTAGAGGATTGACTTGGAGCGATATTGATTTTGTCAATAAAGCTTTATCAGTTAAAAAACAGATCACAGGACGTGGTGGTTCTGTTAAAGAGTTTCAATTCTCCACTCCAAAGACTAAAAGTAGTATAAGAACCCTACCTCTTAATAAACTACTCCTAAACGACATTAAATTGCTCAAAAAAGGGCGATCAAAAGAACACGAATTCAACGATAATTACTTTGTTATTGGTGATGCTTTTCCTGTAGCTAGCAATACTATTACATCGAGAAAAAATCGCAACTGCAAATTAGCTAATGTTCCTCAAATTAGAATCCATGATTTCAGACATTCATGTGCATCTTTACTTGTTAATAATGGAGCTAATATAACTGTGGTAGCTAAATACTTAGGGCATACTAAAATAGAAGAAAAATTAAATACTTATACACATCTATTTAACTCTGCTTTAAATAAAGTTGTCGTTCTTATAGATAGATTAGAATAAAAAGTCAGGCTTTATTTTCTAACTTTCTTATTTTATTTCATTAACTATTTTATTTAATATAGAATTTAATTGTTTACTCTGTTTATTTTTCTCGTTTTCAGTATATTCAAATTCAAGTTGGATATCTATTATTGCTTTTAAGTATTGATAATACTCTTTACTCTGTTCTTCATCTAATTCATGTATACTTTTGCTCAATATACTATACAAATTTTTTAATAAATCCTTAATTCTAGAATCAAAACAATCTTTAACTGCTTTAATTTGGGTTTCTACATGATCATCTTTGAGTGTAACATTATTATCTTTTATATAATTATTAAGCATTTTTTCAAATATTCTTCGTAAATACGCATAAGCACCAACATAAAAATGTTCTGTATTTGATAAGTCAGCTTTTTTATAATCATCATAAGCATTTATTTTAGTTAATTGTTCTTTATACTTTTCAAAATCGAAACCATGCACGCTTAACATTGATGGATCTTGACCAATTTTTTTAACTATAAAAGTACCCAATCTTTGTTCAATGGAGATGATCATTAAATATTTATGACTAGAATCATTTGTGCAAGTTAATTGATACTCTATATACCATTTCCCATATTCATTTAAAAATGTTTTTGGATAAGGCGGCATACCTCCCAAAATATGTCCATCTTTTATATCAATTCGACCTCCCAGTGCTTTTGAAAAGTTTCTGGTAACAGACATGTATGATGTAGTGTGATTTATGTCATCAAAAAAGCCAATAAGTTTTTTTTCAATATCAAAAGGAAATTCTTTATTACATTTATTACATAATGTCACAATTTTATTGTTTTTAATCCCAATATATTTAAACATTTCTTTTGCAGCATCCTCATCATAATTATACTTATCTTCATCTAAAGTAAATATTTTGAACTCTTTTTTAGAATATAATGATTCATTATTAAAAACATCTTGAATATTCATATCATTACCTCCTCACATTATAAAAATTGTTGCTTTTATTTAATTCATATTATATCATTTTATTTCATAATTTAACACTTTATATGACATATTTTATTAAAATGGTACCTAATTGGTACATAATCCTATTTTTAGAGAATTATCAAATTTTCAAATGCCTTACAATTCCTTATAAACATTGACATAAAAAAAGCGATATGTCTTTCGACCTATCTTTCAGGGGGTTATTTAATACTTACACACTAAATTTTAACATTTTTTATACTTTACTACTCAAACCCATTATTTATCGCTGCAATAACTTCTTCTTCATTTGTTAAAGTTATTCTACGCTTTTTTAACTCTTTAATTAAATTTAGTATTTTCTTTTTACTTTTAGCCTTAGTTCCTGCATCTATTGCATAATTTATCTTTTTATACAATTCTTGTTGCTCTTCTTTAGAAAATTTATCTAAATTATCATCAACTATCTTTTTTAGTTGATAAGTAATTTCACTTAATCTGTTAAAATAAATTGCATCTTCAATTAAATTATTTATTTGTGGTGATATTAAATTATAACTTTCCGCATCAGCATCAATTATTTTATCAAGTAAGTTAAAAAATCTATTTATAAATTCAAGATTACCTTTAAAACTATCTTTATATTGTTCATAAAAATCATATAAATAATTACATAGCTTATTTTTTTCTATCTCAAATTGACTAACATCTTCTGTTAATGATATTTCACATATTTCATCATCAACATCAGGCTTACTATTTGCTAAATACATTGCTGCCGGAAAAACTCCATAATCATCTGCCATCTTTGATGCTACTGCTATTTTAAGTATTTTTTTAATGAGTCCCATTTCCTAACTCCTAGCCGCACCATCAACAGGCAAAATAGCTCCCGTTATATAACTTGCCATATCACTAGCTAAAAATAAGAATGCACTTGCAACATCTTCAGCCCTTCCTATCCTACCTAATGGAATGGTTTTAATAAGTGGCTCAATTACGTTATCTTCAACACTTTTCATCATATCAGTAAGTATTATACCAGGTGCTACTGCATTTACCCTTATACCGTCTTTACCAAGTTCTCTTGCAAGTGATTTAGTAAGACCATTTACAGCAAACTTACTAGCAGGATAACCACATCCAGATGGCTGTCCATATATACTTACCATAGATGATGTATTAAGTATTACGCCACCTTTATTTTCCTTCATAATTAGACTTACTGCCTTTGAACAATTAAATACCGCATTAACATTTAAATCCATTATCTTTTTAAAATCTTCTTCCTTGTATTCATAAATACTTTCTCTAGCACTTATTCCAGCATTATTAACTAATATATCTATCTTTCCATATAAATCTTTTATTTTATTAAATACTTCTTCTACCTCTTTTAAATTGGTTAAATCTGGATAGAATCCTTTTACATCATAATCTTTATTTTCTTCTCTTAAACTCTCTAAAGCCTTTTTAACAGTTTCACTTTTTGAACCAAATATAACTACCTTACAGCCGTTTTCTAAAAACTTTTTAGCAGTAGCATACCCTATTCCTCTAGTTGCTCCTGTTATAACTGCTACTTTATCTTTTAACATATTAATCCTCCTATTTATACTTTAATTTTAACTTATTTTTACCAATATAACAAGAAAAGAAAGCAAGGTATTTACTTTCTTTTTAATATTTACTTTTTTATATTGTAATTAATTGTACACTTTAGTTTGATTCAACATTTTAAAATATTATTTATAAATTTGATAGTTTATCTTTTATAAAATTATCTAAACACTTAGAATCTTTAGTAACCCATTTATAATCAGAATGTTCTTCACTTAATTTTACATCTACTTTTGTTTTATCCACATTTATAATAAAATCAATTTCTAAATCATAAATTAATTCATTATTCTTTTCTTTTACCTCATCAAAATAATGAGTAATAATTGGATTAAAATCTTCTGAAAAACCAATTTCTTCCATAAGTTCTCGTTTTAATCCATCTTTTAATGTTTCTCCTTTTTCTAAATGACCTCCTGGAAATTCCCAAGCACCAGGATACAAATCATCATTTTCATTTCTTTTAACTACCAAAAATAAATCCTTATCTCTTAATATACCTGTCAATACTATTCTTGTCTTCATAAAAAAAACTTCTCCCTTCTTTATTAATAATTTAATTTCTATTTCATCTTCCAAAAACATATCAAAATACATTTATATAATAATTATATTTTATAATATTTTATAATGAATTTAGTTTCTAATTTATTTGACTCAACTGATATAGTACCTTTATCCTCTTCTATAATTGTTTTAGCTAAAGCAAGACCAATACCTATACTATCAGTTTTAGTATTTTTACACCTATAAAATCTTTCAAAAATATGTTTTATATCTTTCTTTGCTATACCTTCACCAAAGTCTATTACTTCAATCATAGAATAAACATTATTATTTTCAATATTTATTATTATGTTTGAATTATTTTTAGAATGTTCTATAGCATTTTTAATTATATTAGTAAGAGCTTCAATTTGCCATTTATCATCACATATTATTTTAGAATTTTCTTTTATATTTAATTTTATATTTATATTTCTTAAATCACATAAAGTAGAAACATTTTTAATTGATTCTTCAACAATTGTTTTCAAATCATTTTCTTGTTTTACAAAGTGAACCGTATTAGCATCAAACTTTGATAATTTTAGAAGTGATTGTACTAAAAAATTGATATTTAAAACATTTCTTTTTATATCAACAATAAAATCATTTCTAATTTTTTCTTCCATATTTGAATCTTCAATAATATTATCTAGCATAACTAATATACTAGTAAGTGGTGTTTTTAATTGATGAGAAATATCTTCCAATGATTTTTTTAAATTAAGCTTATCTTTACTAGAATTTTCAGCAGCTTCTTTTAACATTATAGTGGTTTTATATATTTCATTTTTTAAAATTGATAACTCATCTTCTGAAATTGAATCAATTTGTATTTCATAATTTTTCTTATTAATCTGTTCTATACACTTAATTATATCTTTTATATCCTTTTCCCTCTTATAATTATATCTAATATATATAATAAGTAAAATAACAACAGTTATTGTTAAAAAAGATAAATTAATAGCTAAAAATTTATGATAGTCTCTATCATTTTTAATTAATATAGATTTATTATTTACATCAATTCCATATTTATTAAAGAAGTCATTTGTTTTTAACGTATCATTATTTATTGTTTCAATAATTTCTTTATCAGTTATTTTAGGATAGTCTTTTTTTATTACATTTATAATAGCAGAAATCTTGTTATTAAAGTTTTTAGTATAAGTTTTATATTCATATATATTTAAAAATAAGAACAAAACAAATAAACATATAAATACAATTAATGTAGAAATAATATATTTTTTTAATTCAATTTTATTCTTCATCAATTCTATACCCAATTCCCTTAATAGTAGTTATGATATCAGTTTCTATTTTTTCTCTTATTCTTTTAAAATAAACTGTTATAGTATGATCATCTACATAATTTCCAGTCCAATCCCAAATTTTATCTAATATTACATTTCTACTAACAACTTTATTAATATTTAAAAATAATAAATTAACTAATTTTAATTCTAATGCAGTAAGTTCAATAATGATATTATCTTTTTTTAAAACTAATTTATCCATATCATAAGAAATATTTTTTATTTTAATAACACTTTTCTTATCTGATCTTAATAATATTTTATTAACCCTTGCCATTAATTCACGAGTGGAAAAAGGTTTTGTTATATAATCTTCCGCGCCAACATTTAAACCTCTAACAATATCATCTTCTTCATCTTTAGCTGTTAAAAAAATAGTAGGAATTTTCAAATCCTTAATAGTATTTTCAAATAAGTTAAAGCCGTTTCCATCTGGTAAAGTAATATCAAGTATTATTAAATCAATATTAAAGTTAGAAAGTAAATATTCTTTTGAGTCTTCTACCGTAGTTTTTACAATTAAATTATAATTATCTTTTTTAAAAGAATATATAAGACCTTTAATAATTGATTCTGTATCTTCAATAAGTAAAATATTCATATATATAGTACCTTTCTTTAAATATAATTATATCACAATATAAGGAGCTTTCGCCCCTTATACTAGATATTCTCATTTCTAATTGTTTCAATAGTATTTTGCTTATTTATTTTACTCATAGAATACTTCATAATTAATGAAATAAGTATAAATACAACTGCTACAGCAATTAATATTGCCTCAATAGGAAGTTTATAAGGCATTCCTGATTCTTCTGATAAGAAATGATAAATAACGTATGATAATGCTATTCCAATAGGTATACCAAAGAATAGAGATTTAATACCAATAAACAAGCTTTCTAATCGAATCATTCTGTTAAATTCTTTAGTTGTCATACCAACAGATTTTAACATAGCAAACTCTTGTTTTCTTAGTTCCATATTAGTAGTAATGGTATTAAAAATATTAGTTATACCAATTAATGAAATTACAATTATAAAACCATAAAGAAATATTCCTACTAAAGTAAATAAGTTACTCATTATTTTAACATTTTCATCTACATTATTAACGTTATAATCTTCACCCTTTAAAAAGTCATCGAGATCATCTTGTAATTTATTAGCATCATTTGATTTATAATAGATTGCTAGTGGTTTAGATTTTAAATTAGCATCAAACATTTCATCACTAATAATTAAACACTCCATATCAACACCTTTCAAACCAAAAGGTCTAACATCAGAAGTTGCTCCAATTTCTATTTTTATTGTTTTATTTTCATCAGTAGTAGCATCAATAATGTCACCTTTATTAAAGTTAAAAGCTCTCATATATTTAGTAGTTAACTTATTATTTTTTTTATAGTTAGATACATATTCTTTATCGACAAGTATAGCTTTATTTTTAAATTCATTATAATTCAAACCTAATGAATCAACATATTTTTTAAATTGTTCTTCTCCAATAGAAATTATAGATAGATAAGTAGGATTATTTTCATCAATTGCTAAATTTAAAAACTTAGCATATTCTTTGTTGTAGTGATTTCCTGTAAAAGATATTTCGCTACTTCTAAATATTGTATAATCTTCTATATTATCTAATTTAGTTGTTTCTATAAATTTATTATAAGATTCATTATTTGTAATAGTTGTAGATAATGAAATATTAAAATCAGACATTTCTAATTCATGATCCACTTGTTGAAATGCTAATTTCATAAATCCTGATAAAGCGATAAATACAAATACAGAAACAATTATTGATATTACTGTAGTTCTATATTTTTTCTTATTTCTTTTTAAATTCTTAAATGATATTTCGCCACCTATACCAAATATATTTTTTATTAATTTTGGAGATTTAATCTTTTTGGAATTTATTTTAATATTAGCACTATTTCTAATGGAATCTATTGGAGATACTTTAGATGCTCGTTTTGCACTTTTAAAAGCTGAAAAATAAATAGTTACTATACCAAGTATTATAGCTACTAAAACAGATAGCCATGAAAAAGAAAATACTAATCTTAAGCCTTCCGAAAATGAACCATCTAAATAATAATTACTTATGATAATAAGTATATACGATGCTAGAAAACCAAGTAATAGACCTAACGGAATACCAATTAATCCTAATATGGTAGCTTCATAAAAAACATTTCTTTTAATTTGTCTTTTAGTTGCTCCAATACTTCTTAACATACCATATTGTTTTATTTTCTCTGTAATAGAAATATCAAAACTATTTTTTATACAAAATATTGAAGTGAACACAATTATTCCTATTATAATTCCTACAACAATACTTAAACCACCAATACCACTATTTGAAATAGGATTAGCTTCTAAAGCAATTAAATAGGAATTAATATTTATATCACTATATTTTGATTTATTCATTTGATTTGAATATTCTTTTAATTCTTTATTTGATGCTTGTTTATCATTATCATTAACTTTCTTAAATAATTTTGCGTCAACTCCTAATATATTAGCAATAGTTTCATAACTTTTTTTTACGCCATCTTTTGAAAATCTTGTATATACATCAACAATTCCATCTATTTTATTTTCATCAAGATAAGTTATAAATGTATAACCAGGCGCAGAATAATATTCTATATTAGTAGCTGGTCTTCCTATAATACCAACTATTTTATAAGTTTTAGAAGTAGTATCTACAATGGATTCTTTATTTTCTTCTTTATCGGATTTTTGATAAGGATTATTTTGATCTAATTCATTTCCATTAGAATCTACTCTTTTTCCAACGTCTAACGTAATAGAATCACCAATATTTAAAAATAATCTACCATTTGTTTTTAAATGGGTTGGTATTACTATTTCGTTTTCATTTCGAGGAAGTCTTCCATCCAATAGTTTGACAGATAAATTATTTAAAGAGTTTTTAGTAAATCCTTTTATACAAGCATAAGGTTTATATTCATTTTTAGAGTCTATTTTAGCAAAACCAACATCTTTAGTAATATTGATAGTTTCTATATTTCTATTGTTTTCAAATATATCAATATCACTAATAGGAACTTTGTAAAATGCAGCATGAAAGTTTCCTTTTTCGTGTGTTTCATATTTAATTAATGATTTTATACCACTAGAGTATATAGATGATACGGCAGTGATTAAAGCAACTGATAGCATAATACCAATAATTGTAACAATAGTTCTTTTTTTATTTAATTTAAGATTTTTTATTGTCAATTTGTTAAGCAAGTTCATAATTATACCTCCGATATAATTTTTCCATCTTCAATTTTAATTATCCTATCAGCTACTTTTGCAATTTCCATATTGTGTGTAATCATAATAATCGTTTGATTAAGCTCTTTATTTGATTTTTTTAATAGAGCAACTATTTCATCACTTGATTTAGAATCTAAGTTACCAGTTGGCTCATCAGCAAGTATAATTGTAGGATTAGTAATTAAAGCACGACCAATACTTGTTCTTTGTTGTTGTCCACCAGATAATTCATTAGGAAGATGCATTCTTCTATTTTGTAAGCCTAATAGTTTTAACATATCGTTTAATTTTTCTTTATCAATCTCACGATTATCTAAAGAAAGAGGCAATGTTATATTTTCTTCTACATTTAATATAGGTATTAAATTATAGAATTGGTATATTAATCCTACCTGTCTTCTTCTAAATATAGCAAGTTTATCATCATTAAAATTAAATATATCTTTACCATCAATGAATACTTTTCCAGAAGTTGGTCTATCAACTCCTCCAATTAAATGTAATAGTGTTGATTTCCCTGAACCTGATGCACCAACTATTGCTACGAATTCACCCTTTTCTACAGAAAAAGATACATGATCTAACGCAACAACTTTTGTTGAATCTTTTCCATAAATTTTAGTTAAGTTTTCTACTTTTAAAATTTCCATAAAAATATTTCTCCTTTTCTTATAAACATTATATTATAATTAAAGTTACAACTAAGTTACAAAATTAAAAAATTATTATAAAAGAAACATTAATATTATTTTCTAACTTTTATCTGCATCAATAATAAGTAAAATATCTCCCGCTATATAACTAGCTAAAAATAATAATGCATTTAAAACTTTACATTTATTTTTACCTATATAACAAGAAAAGAAAGCAGGGTATTCGCTTTCTTTTAAATTATTACTTATTATACTTAGCAAGTTCTTCTCTTAGCATTTCCATTGTTTTAGCTGGATTTGCTTTACCACGAGTTTTTTTCATAACCTGACCTACAAAGAAGTCTATCATTCTGGTTTTTTCAGGATTATATTCCCTTGCCTGTTCATCATTTTCTTTTAATACTTCCATAACAACATCATGAATAGATGCATCATCAGTAATTTGCATCATACCTTTTTCTTTTACGATTATGCTAGGCTCTTTGCCTGATTCAATCATGTCTTCAAATACTTCTTTAGCTTGCTTTGATGATATTGTTTTTTTATCAATTAAATCAATTAATTCCTTTATCATTTCTGGTTTAACAGGAACTTCTTCTAACTTTATTTCATTTTCATTTAAGTATCCCATAAGCATACCAGTTACCCAGTTACAAGCCTTTTTAGGATCTGCTCCTAAACTTACACAATCATTAAAGAAGTCAGAATTTTCCTTTACTTTAACAAGTACTTCTGAATCATACTCTGATAAGTTAAATTCATTCATGTACTTTTGTTTTCTTTCAAGTCTAAGCATAGGAATATTTTTTCTTATTTCATCAAGTAATTCATCTGTAACCTTAATTGGTGGTATGTTTGGCTCAATAAAGTATTTATAGTCTACCGCATCAACCTTATCTCTCATCTTAAATGTTTCACCAGTTTCATCATCAAAACGTCTTGTTTCTTGTTCTACTTTTCCGCCGTTTTGAAGTATTTCTGATTGTCTTTCTATTTCAAAGTCAATTGCACGCCCTACATTATAAAATGAGTTAATGTTTTTCATTTCAACTTTGGTACCTAACTTGTCAGTATCTGAAATTGATACGTTAACGTCACATCTCATTTGTCCTCTGTCACTTCTTGCTTCCGAAACTCCGCAATAAACGATTAGTGAGCGGTAAGTCTCAAGGAATGCTAATGCTTCTTCTTTAGAGTGCAAGCAAGGCTCTGTTACAGTTTCAAGTAATGGCACACAAGATCTGTTATAATCTATTAAAGAATATGTATCATAGTGATCTAGTGATGCCGTATCTTCTTCTAGATGGGTATCGTGAATTAAAACTTTTTTTATTTGTCCGTGGGCTTCTATATCAACCGCTCCATTTATACCTACAGGTTTAGTCATTTGAGTTATTTGATATCCTTTTGGCAAATCTGGATAGTAGTAGTTTTTTCTATCAAATAGCATAACGTCTGGAGTAGTACAATTCATTGCCATAGAAACAGTAAGTGCTCTTTTCCAAGCTTCCTTATTAGCGATAGGAAGTATTCCAGGAAAACCTAAATCTTGATATGCAACGTGGCTGTTTGGTGCTTCAGTGTACCCATTAATTGAAGGAGAAAAAACCTTTGAGTTAGAATCAAGTTCACAGTGAACTTCAAGTCCGATTGTTACTTTATACATAATTAGTTTTCCTCCTTTACTGAAAGTGGTACGAAACCAATTTTTTCTTCTAGTTTGTTTGCGATGTTACATACTACATCATCTGTCTTTATAGGTCCAGTTATGTTTATTGCAACTGGCATATCATCTATAATTCCAGATGGGATTGTAATTGATGGGAAACCACCAAAGTTTCCTATTGCAAGATGGTTTTCTAAAAGTAAATACTTTTCTGATAACCTATCCATTTCATCTGTAAAACGTGGTGCGATAGAGCCTGCATTTGGCATAATTAATCCATCATATTCTTTAAATAAGTTTGTCATAGCATCTACTACTAATCTTCTTATTCTTTGAGCGTTTTTAAATAATTTTTCTTGGTTTTCTTTTTGAAGAATAAATGATCCAATAACAAATCTTCTTCTTATTAATTCAGAAAATCCATAAGTTCTAGTATTTATCATAACCTCATCTGGAGTGTGTCCTTCTTTTCTGTTACCAAATGGAATTCCAGTTAGGTTTGAGTTATTACTAGTTGCCTCCGCACAAGATATTGCCATATAAGATGGATAAATACCATTTAATATCTTTTTATCTATAGACTCTTCTTTAACTTCGATACCTAATTCTTTAGCATATGAAAGTACTTTTAAGAAGTTATCATAGTATTTTTTATCATCTTTTAATTCGTCTACTATTTCTTTAATATAAAATAGTTTTCTTCCACTTACATCTTTATTTAGATTTTCTACAAAGTTTATGTTTGATGAGTCAAACGAGGTCATATCGTTATCATCCATTCCTTTGATGTTATCCATAACGCACGCTACATCTTTAACGTATTTTGCGAAGCATCCAACGTGGTCTAGGCTTGATGCAAAGGCAAATAATCCCCAGCGTGATACAAGGCCATATGTTGGTTTATATCCTACTACTCCGCCGTACCCTGCTGGCTTACGGATAGAGTCTCCGGTATCTGAACCAAGTGCATAAGGAACAATACCACGAGCTACAGCAGAAGCTGATCCTGCTGATGAACCACCTATCATACGAGACTTATCCCATGGGTTTCTAACAATTCCAGTGTGTCCTGTTGTACCAGTTCCTCCCATAGCAAGTTCATCAAGTACCGTTTTACCAATCATAACCATACCAGAATCTTTCAACTTTTTAACAGCACTTGCGTCAAATACTGGAACGTAATTTGATAAGATGTTTGATGATGCGGTTGTAAGTACGTCTTTTGTTGAGAAGTTATCTTTAATAGCACAAGGTATACCAGATAAAACGTTATCTGTAACTTCACTTTCTTTTGCATCGTCAATGATTGTTACGAAACTGTTTAACTCATCTTGATACTTGTGAGCTCTTTTAAGTGATTCTTCTGTTAATTCTTTACTTGTTACAGCACCACTTTTTAAAGCTTCGTGTATTTCTTGTAAACTTTTATCTAAAATACTCATTAGCTTTCACCTCCTACTACTTTAGGAACTTTTATTTCATCATATACTGTATCACTTGCGTTTTTAACTGCATCATCAGTTGTTAACGTGCTTGCCACCACATCTTCTCTTAAATGTGCTTCTTCATTAATAAATGGAAAAGTCATCGGTTCTACTTTTTCTATTCCGTCTATTTCTGTTATTAAATCCATGTGTTTTAAAATAGTTTCAAATTCCTTTTCGAATGATGGGAACTCTTCTTCTTTCATTTTAAACATAAGTTTAAGTGCATAATCTTGTATGTTATCTCTTGTTATTTTTTGCATTTTATAAAAGTCTCCTTATCTTAGTTTAATGTGTGTTTCTCTAAGTTGCTGTTCTGTAACTTCATTTGGTGTACCAGTAAGTACGTCTTCACCATTTTGATTTAATGGGAATGCAACCGTTTCTCTTACACTTTCTTCTTCACCTAACATCATAAGTGATCTATCTATTCCAAGTGCCATACCTGCATGTGGTGGGCATCCGTATTTAAATGCTGTATAAAGTGCACTGAATTTTTTCTTGATGTCTTCTTCTGTATATCCAGCAAGAGAAAATGCCTTTAGTAAAACTTCTGGTCTGTTGTTTCTAACTGCTCCTGAAACAAGTTCAACACCATTACATACAACATCAAACTGATCTGCATAAATATCTAATGGATCCATGGTTTCTAGTGCCTTCATGCCTCCTCTTGGCATACTAAATGGATTGTGCATAAAGTCTAATTTGCCAGTTATTTCACTTATTTCATACATTGGCATATCCGTTACAAAGCAGAATTCAAATAGATTATTATCCATTAAGTCTAACTTACGACCTAATTCAGTTCTAATTAAACCTGCGTTTTTACAAACAACGTCGCGCCTTTTATCGGCGATAAAGAAAAGTACGCTTCCAGTTTTTAAACCTGACTTATCAAATAATGCTTTTCTATCATCTTCCGTTAGGAATTTATCAATAGGCCCTTTAAGGCTTTTATCTTCCATAACTGATATGTAACCAATACCAGGCATATCAATTGATTTTGCATAGTCTACTATTTCGTTAAACCAGCTGTTTGGTTTAGATGCTATATCGTCTACTTTAATAGCGCGAACGATAGAATCTCTAAATGGTCTAAAGCTTGTTTCTTTAAATACGTCTGATACGTCAATAATTTCAAGTGGGTTTCTTAAATCTGGTTTGTCAGTACCATACTTAAGCATTGATTCGTTGTAAGGAATTCTTTTAAAGTGACCTTCTGTTACTTTTCTTTTACCAAATTCTCTAAAGAATGCAGGATATACCTCTTCTGCAACAGCCATAACGTCTTCTTGGTCCGCAAAAGCCATTTCCATATCTAGTTGGTAGAATTCTCCAACAAGTCTTTCTTTTCTTCCATCTTCATCTCTAAAGCAAGGTGCTAATTGGAAGTATTTATCAAAACCTGATGCCATTAAAAGTTGTTTAAATTGTTGTGGTGCTTGTGGAAGAGCGTAAAACTTTCCCTTATGCTTTCTTGATGGGATAATAAAGTCTCTTGCACCTTCTGGTGATGATGAAGTGATAATTGGAGTTGTTATCTCTAAAAATCCTAGCTCCATCATTTTGTTTCTTAAGAAGTTGAAAACTTTAGAACGCATAACGATTTTCTCATGAACCTTTGGATTTCTTAAGTCTAAGAAACGGTATTTTAACCTTACATCTTCTGCTACTTTTTTTGATTCATCTATTTCAAATGGTAAAGTTTTTGCAGTATCTGATAATAATTCTAGTTCTTCTACTACTACTTCAATTTCTCCTGTTGGTATTTTTTTGTTTACTGTATCAATATCTCTTTTAACTACTTTTCCGGTAACTTTAATAACGGTTTCTTTTGTTACTCCTTTAAGCATTGTATCATCGTGAACAACTATTTGTGTTACTCCATAATGATCTCTTAAATCGATAAACATAACACCACCATGGTCTCTTATACCTAATACAAAACCAGCAAGGGTTACTTTTTTATCTAAATCTTTAATTGTCAATTCTCCGCATGTGTTTGTTCTATATGTACTCATTTTTTATTTTTCCTTTCTTTTATAGAATTTAAAAAAACAGCAAATCATCCCATAGGGACGAATAGCTGTTTGTATCCGTGGTACCACCCAGTTTACTATTATATTTTAAATAGTCACTTTATAAAACGTTAACGGGTTATCTTCCGTCTTAGCCTACTTTAATTAAATTTCGGTAAGAAGCTCCGAGGTGTTCTTTCATTAAACTATCTTACTGATATTCCACCATCATCAGTTCTCTTTAAAGAATCGTTTAATTACTTTTCCTCATCAAAGCGAAAAAATTAATTATATTTAAATTATATCATATTTTTTATGTTTTATAACAAAAATATTGAATTTATTTACGTTTTACATTCATTTTGGCTAATATATCATTCATAGATTTAATTTCACTATCATAATATTTACAAAAATCATATTTTATATTAAGTAAAGCCTCATCCATATTTTCCTTACTATTATACTGTTTTATTAATTCTTTTTTTATCGGCTTAAGTATATCATCTTTTTTTAATAGAAAAAATAAACACTCATCTATAAGTGACAACATACTTTTTATATTTGATTTATATATTTCATCTGATGAATCATGTGATTTAAAACGAGTAGTATCCATAAGTGACAACCTATTTTTTATTTTTGGTTTATATATTTCATCTGATGAACTATATACTTTAAAACGAGTAGTATCTATAAAATAAATTCCATTTTGATTAACAAAAACATTTAAAAATTGAGCATCATTTATTAAAATTTTTTCATCACTAATCTTTTTTGTATCAATATAAATTTTCTTTATAAATTTTGATAATAATTCTAAATCAATATCCTTTAGTCCTTTAATTAGTTGATTTCCTTCAATAAATTTATGTGTTCCTGCAATAACATATCCATTATTAGTATATACATTATCAAATCCAACATATGTTTGTTGATCAAGATTACTCAATGTGTTTTGAGCAAGTATTCTTCCATCATCACTGCAAATTTTTGCAGTAAATATCTTCAAAACATTTTCACCATCTAAGTAAACGGTTGATTCACTACCTGAAGAAAGTCTATCATAACAAGCTGAAGAAATTTTATAAAACTTATTTTCATCAGTAATTTCTGTATATTTCATTAAAATCCATCCCTTTTTATTAATTATGGTTAATTACTCTATCATAAATAAAGAAAAAAAGCAATCAATTGATTGCTTTTAATAATTTAAATGGCGCTTCAAGTAGGACTCGAACCTACGACCTGTCGGTTAACAGCCGAATGCTCTACCAGCTGAGCTATTGAAGCATAGTGTAACACTTTTTCCTGAGGTACAAACAAATTATATATTAATTAAAAACCTTTGTCAACAACTTTTTGATTTTATTTACTTATTTTTTCAATTATGTTAATATATATGTCATTTACGAGGTCTATATGAAAAAAATTGATTATGAAAATATTATATTTATAGATAATAAAAATGATTATGTATCAGGATCGTTTGGAACAATCAAAAGATGTAAATACGATAAAAATATATATGCATATAAAGAATTCAATGATTCAAATTATATGAATAACAAAATTAAAAAAATTGAACTTATAAGTGAAATTAAAGTTAATGGTCTTTTAGTTCCTGAATTTTGGGTACAAAAAAATTATGATTTAAGTTATCTATCAAGTTTTATTCAATCACAAAACATTAATTATTATAAAAATTTTCCAGCAAAAGAAAAGATAAAATTATTAAATAAAATTAAAAATTTAATTCTTACTATGCACGAAAATAATATTATTCATACCGATTTACATAATGGTAATATAATAATTGATGATAATCTAAATCCATACATCATAGATTTTGATAACTGTTCTTATAAAAAATATAAAACAAAAATTAATGATGCTAATGACTACTCACAAGAATTTATTAAAAAATATGGTATTATTCCAGAAATAGATATTTTTATGTTCAATTTATTAACTTATTCCTTTCTAAAACAAATAAATTACTATAATGCAAGAATAGATATACTTTCTAATAATGCAAACAATTTTAAAAATAATGATTCAAAACGTATATTAGATAGCTTGTTCTTAGAAGATAATTATCCCAATAAAGACTTTTTAATAGATACAATAGATGAAAATACATTTAAAATTTAGTTTCATCTATTTTTATATTGTACTTACTGGGTCCTTTAACGGCATTCCCATTAATATCAAACCTTGAGCCATGACATGGGCAATCCCATGTTTTATCAACTTCATTAAATGTTAAAAAACATTTTAAGTGTGGACATACATTAGACACTAAATGTTTTACCCCATTCTCATCAAAATAAATACCTACCCTTTTATTGTTTATACTAGTTATATATACTTTATTTTTATACCATGATGGATTCTTGATGATTTTATTTAAAGCATAAGCTTTTAAATTAGAACAAAATGTATTAATTAAAAAATTCTTTACAACTTTAGTGTTAAACCTTCTATTTAAAGAAAATAGTTTTTGATACTTACTTTTTTTATTTTGAATTAAATCAAATAATAATTTTGATGCTATAGTTGCATTAGTCATACCCCATGTATTGTAGCCTGTTGCTATAAAGATATTTTTGTGTTCTTCTGAAACCTGACCAATATAAGGTAAAAAATCATTTGTCATAACATCCATATTAGTCCATCTGTATGAATTCGGTTTATTAGTAATTTTTTTAGACATCAAAACATTTTCATTATAATTTTCTAGATAATTAATTTTATCACTTAATTTACTAGAATTTGACAAATATATTAAATATTTATTATCTTTATTATTGTAAAATCTAAACGATTGATATGGATAAGTATTTGTTATACCATTTATTTTCTTTGTATAATTTATTTTAGTTGCAGTTATATAAGATTTTTCTAAATAAGTTTTTAAAGGAATAAATCCAGGAATTATAAAAAAAGGATAATTACATGCAACAACTATCTTACTAGATTTAATTTCCTTACCATTCACATTTATAACGTAATAATCTTCTTCTTTTTTTATTTCAGTTGCAATACTATTTTCATAAACATCGATATTAGAAGATCTTTTTATTTTTTTTAATAAGCCTTTTAAATACTTAACTGGATTAAACACATATGTATCTTTAACAGAAATTAAATATTTAACCAAATCATCTTTTATACACTCAGAATTATTAGAAAAATTTACCCCAAATGAATTTAAAAGCATCTCTTCTACATGAAATTTATTAATATCTTTTTTATTTGTTGTAAAAGTAACAGATTCATTTTTTTCTAAATTACATTTTATATTATTATCTCTTATATTTTTCTTCAAAATTTTAATAGCTTCTTTTTGTGATTCATAATAAAGTTTTGCAAATTCATAATTATAAACATTATATATATCATAATACTTAAGATCTTGTAGATACGTAATTTTACCAGTGCTTTTAGCAGTTACATCATTAAAACATTTTCCTCTATCAATTAAAACAACCTTATAATTACAATTAATTAAGTTATAAGCAATTGAAACTCCTGTTATACCAGCACCAATTATTAATATATCCGTTTTTAAATTTTCTTTTATAGATTCTAAATCATTCAAATTATTATCTTTCTGCCATATACTTTTTTCCATAATAAAATCACCAATATTATGGTGGTAATTTTATTTTTATTTATTCATTTCATTATTAAATTTGTATGAATAAGGTAATTTTTGTGTTTCAAATAATGTTTCGTCATCACAATATTTTAAATTCGTTTCATCTTCCATTTCATATTGTATTTGTAATAATATTTTTTTTATATCTAATTTATTATCTATTTTATAAAATGAAAAACATGATAATATTTGATACATATAATTTTTTTCCATTTCATTATTAAATTTAAAATCATATATATCATGAAATGCATAACTTAATTCTATCTTATTATCACTATTAATTATTGTTCTTATAGCATTAGTTAGTTTAGATTGTCTTTTTACCTTTATCAAGCATTCACAATCATCACCTTTTTTTGATTCATCTATTTCAATTACTTTATCAAATATATCATTTTCATTTTTTAAAAATTCTTCTAACGTTTTTTTTATATTATTTTTTCCTTTAAAATAAATCATATAATCATATATTTCCGTTTTATAATAATCATCTAATTCTTCAAGTATTTTTTTTAACTTTTCTTTTTTTATAGAAACCAAAAACATTTGTATTTTACTATTTTCTTTAGCATATATTTTTATTTTTTTCATATTTTTTACTCGCCTCTTAATCATATTATATGTGACTAGTTTAAAACAATTCTTTAAATAAAAAAACACTTAAATAATTAAGTGTAATATTCTTGGTTGCGGGAGTAGGATTTGAACCTACGACCTTCGGGTTATGAGCCCGACGAGC
>OIYG01000078.1_pt1 | contig 103248 bp, 100 predicted proteins | sample 1587861 | NCBI WGS metagenome assembly OIYG01 (sample SAMN03283272) | human gut metagenome | biome: human-associated habitat; material: feces | host: Homo sapiens | place: Peru | collected 2012 | reverse complement strand
ATATGGCGGAAGTCGTCAAGCGGTTAAGACCTCGGATTGTGGTTCCGATATGCGTGGGTTCGAATCCCATCTTCCGCCCCATTATTAAAGTCCCCTTCGGGACTTTTTTAGTAGATAGGGGTTCTATGAGCAGACTTTCTGAAAGAATCGAAAATTTCAACAGGGCTTTTAAAATTTATAACGATGCCGTGCTTGCTTACAAAAATGACAAGCAAAATCCGCTTATGCACATGGCTCTTGTTCAAACTTTTGAAATTACTTATGAACTATCTTGGAAAATTTTAAAAGATTATCTGAAAAGTAAAGGCATTATCGCAAATTACCCAAAAGAGGTTATAAAAGAAGCCTTTGCCACAGAAACAATTAAAGACGGACAAACATGGATAGATATGCTGGAAACAAGAAACTCAACCTCTCACGAATACAACATGGACAAAATTGATAAAAAGTTAGAAGATATCGCATATAAGTATTTTGACGAATTAACCTTATTTGCTGAAAATTTAAAGGATTTTAATGACTGATTTTGGACTACCGCAAAGAACTATTGATGAACTGATTACCTATTTTAAATCAAAACCGTTTATCGAAAAAGTTTGTATTTTTGGTTCTCGAGCAAAAGGAAATTACACCAACGGTTCAGATATTGATTTGGCAATTTGGACGGATTCACCTGAAAAATTCCAAAGAATTTGGGGTGAACTTGACGATTTGCCAACACCGTACAAATTTGATGTAATAGACTTCAAAAATCTTACTCATCAAGGAATGATAAACAGTATTGAAAAGGACGGTATAGTTTTTTACCAAAAAGAACCAGCCTAAAATAAACTCCTAAATTTTGTAAACATTATAGCAAATTTATTTTTTCTTGCGTTTTATAACAAAAAAGTAGCAAGGAGAATCATGATTACATTTAACTCAACCCCAAACAATATTGCATTTGGAGCCCTCGTTCCTAAAAAAGATTACGCAGGACCAATTCTGAAATTAACCAAAAACGAAAAAGCAAAAATTGACAACTTTCAAAAAAAAATCGGTGAACTAATCATAGAAAGAGAAAAACTTTGTGTTCTTAGAAATAAAACGTCTGAATTGAGCAGTTTATGGGATTATTATGCAGATGCAATCACCAGAACCTGCGATACTATCGACTATCTCAGAGCAGAAATCGCTAAAATTAAAACAGAAAGATTTGCCAAACAAAAAGCAAGATTTGAAGCAAAAAAATCACTTAACATTGAAGGTTAAAATGCAAATTCAACCGATTCAAAATCAAACATTCACCGCACGCAACAAAGAAATTCGCTTTGCTGACAAAATAATGCGGAAGATGATGAACGAATATCCCGCAATCTCAACATCAAAAGCAGAATACTACACTATTTCTAAAAAAAGACCTCTGTTTTTGGAAAAAGCGGTTTACAATGCCGAAGGTATAATTTCTTATTATCGTTGTATCAGAACTGCAATTTTGCCACGCTGCTTTATCGACAGAGTAATTGAAGATACTCAAAAATCAAAAATCGCAAACTGTGGAGAATTAGCAATTTTATCAAAAGGAGCCTTCCTTGCGAACGGATTTGAGAATGTAAAAATAGCCTCTTTACAAATTCTTGAAGATTTCGGAAAAGAATACGGAAAGTTCGTAACTGACATTGACCATTGCTTCTTGCTTGTAAACAGAGGTAAAAAAGCAAGATTAAACAACATCAAATCCATTGACAAACACGCTATCATCGTTGACCCGTGGTTGGGTTTTGTAGATTATTTGCACTCAGGACTTAGCAGATACGAAGGTTTATTTATGAAAGGTGTTAAAAACGGGAAATACAAAAAACAAAAATTTATCCTGACAGAGCTACCAATCCCAAAATCTTCAAGCGATACTTGCAAAAATTTCAGAAAAAAACACCCCGAACTTATCGTTGATAATTTCACAAAAAACGAAAACTAATCTTTCGTATTCATCGGTGAAGTTCCCAAAACCGCTTTTGCCGCATTTGTCAATGGTTCAACGGTTCCGTCATGAATTGCAACAGGGAAAACATCACCCATATCAACAGAGTTGTTTCTAACAATACAATTACCGATTTTCTTTGTTATTTTCGTATCACCGTTTCCGCAAGAAACAGCCTTATTAGGTGCGGTAACTCCATTAACATCAATAAATCCGTAGCAAATAGATTTCAAACCAGCCAAATCAGAACCTGTCTCAAGCGAACAGCCCGTAATTCCCTTATCATAGGCAAACAACGACCCGTCAGCAAACAAAAAGATGTCTTTTTTTGCTGCGGTAACCCCAACACCCGTTGGCGAATACTGTCCGACACCGCCCATATTCGGAATTGTATCTGAGGTATAAAAAGTTGCATTTGCAACAGAACCGTTAATAATTGCACACATTGATGCTCTTGTCACAGGGGAATCCGTAGGAGTTACGCACCCTTGAGTAACGCTGGCAAAGTTCAAATCGTAATGAGCCTCTGACATTTTAACGGCTTGATTTAATGACGAAAGCGTTTTTTTGAACTGAGTTCTGAATTTTGAAGTATTAATATGAACAATTATCACAGGCAATGCCAATGCCGCAATAATACCAATTATACCCATTACCATAAGAACTTCCACCAAAGTAAATCCACTGCATTTTTTCATGTTAAACAACTTTAAATCCAAAACTATTCCTCACTAAATACGATAAATTCATTATAAACTATTTTCTAATATTTTTCAAGATATTAAAAGAACTGCCCTGAAATTCAAGACAGTTCTTTTTTCGAAATTTTACTGTTTAAAAATTACATATCTTTAAGAAAAGATTCATAATTTCTAGCCAATAAATGAGTTTTAACCTGATTGATTAAATCAAGAGCAACACCAACCATGATGATTAGGGAAGTAGCCCCAATACCTTGCAAGGTTTCAATGTGTGTCGCATAGCTGGCAAATGAAGGTACCAAAGCAATTATACCCAAACCGATTGCACCGATAAAGGTAGTTTTGGATAAAATTTTATCCAATGCTTCAGCCGTAGGACGTCCCGGTTTGATACCCGGAATTGACGAACCGTACTTTTTCAAATTGTCTGCAATATCTTTTGGCTGCATATTCGGCATAATTGATGCATAGAAGAAAGTCAACGCAATAATCAACGCCACATAAAGCAGATAATACATAATGCCGTTCGGGCTCATGTACTGAGTCAAAGTCATAATAAAAGTTTTAACCGATTCAGACTTGAAATTTGCCTGTCCCACAATAGTCAATATTGTTGACGGGAACAACAAAATTGCGATAGCAAAGATGATTGGCATAACACCGCCCGGATTCAGTTTGAACGGAATAAACGAATTCATACCACCATAAACTTTATTTCCGATTTGTCTTTTCGGATTAACGATTATAACTTTTCTTACCGCTTCTTGCATTATTACAATGAAAATCATTGCAACAAAGAATATAGCCAATAAAATCAACAGATTTAACTGCATACCCGCATTAGGTTCAACTAATTTTAATGTATTTTTAGTATATAGCGGAATCCCTGCCAAGATACCACAAAAGATTACCAAAGAACCGCCATTACCGATTCCTCGTTCCGTGATAAGTTCGGAAATCCACATTACAAGAACAGCACCTGCAGTTAAAACACAAATCGAACTTGCATAAAATGCAATCGGATTTATTGTCGTAACGATTGCAGACGGTCTTGAATGTAAAAACAGCATAAAAATTACTGACTGAAATACAGCCAAGACAACTGTAAATATTCGGGTATATTGTGCTAACTTTCTTCTTCCTGCTTCGCCGTCTTCTTTTTGCAATTTTTCCAAAGATGGAATAACTACAGAAATCAACTGAACGATGATTGAAGAAGTGATATAAGGTCCGATACCCAATGCTACGATTGACACCTTACCCAATGCACCACCGGTGAACAAGTCCAAAAAACCGATAAGGTTATTTTGTCCCATATTCACAAATGCACTGCTGTCAATCCCATACAATGGCAATTGAACCCCTAATCTCCATACAGCAATCATTATGAATGTAAAAATAATCTTCTGTTTTAAACCGGAAGCATTCCACATTGACATTAAATCTTCAGGAGATGGTGCTTTTATTGCTTGTGCCATTATACTAACTCAACCTTTCCGCCGGCAGCTTCAATTTTTTCTTTTGCTGATGGTGTTACATAGTTTGCTTTTACTGTAACTGCTGATTTGATTTCGCCGTTACCCAAAACTCTTAAACCAACGCAAGTAGGGTGGATTGTTAAAACTTCTTTCAAAGCATCCAAAGATACTTCTTTAAGTCCTAAATCATCAAGTCTGCCAACGTTGATTTGAGCATAGTTAAGTTTTGAATAAACTTGGAAGCCTTTTAATTTAGGCAATCTTCTGTAAGCCGGCATTTGACCGCCTTCAAAACCTCTTTTGCTAGAGTTACCTGATCTTTGTCCTTCACCGTTATGACCACGGCAAGATGTTTTACCATGTCCTGAAGAACGTCCACGACCAACTCTTTTTGATTTAGATGTAGAACCTTCAGCAGGTTTTAAATCTGATAATGTTATATTTGACATATTATTTTCCTCTTTCTTTGTATATTATAATATATTCGTCTTAGGGTATATTACCTATTTTACTATTTCTAACAAGTGAGAAACTTTGTTAACCATACCCATAATTGTTGCTGATTCGTTGTGTTCAACAACTTGATCTTTTTTAGTAAGACCTAGAGCTCTAACAACTCTGCGTTGTTTTTCTGATGAGCCGATTAAACTTTTAGCAAGCTTAATTTTTACTGTATTTGTTTTATCTGTCATAATTTAATTTCCTTTTTATAAATAATATTGATACCTAAATTAGTTTAAAAGTTCAGCCATTGTTAAGCCACGTTTTTTAGCAACATCGTTGAACGGAGTCAATGATTTCAACGCTTCAATAGTTGCACTAGCAGCGTTCAATGGAGATTTTGAACCTAAAGATTTAGAAAGGATATTTTCGATACCTGCAAGTTCCAATACTGAACGAACAGCACCACCTGCAATAATACCTGTACCTTCTGAAGCCGGTCTTAACATAACAGCACCTGCACCTGATTTTCCTGTGATAGGGTGAGGAATTGTTGTTTTGAAGATAGGAACAGTGATAACATTTTTTCTACCGTCAGCGATTGCTTTTTGAATAGCAATGATAACTTCAGAAGCTTTTGCACAACCGATACCTACTTGACCTTTTTGGTTACCAACGATAACGATAGCACGGAAGCTTAATTTTTTACCACCTTTAACAACCTTAGTTACACGGCTGATTTGAACAACTCTTTCTGTCCATTCAGATTGTGGTTTTTCTTCAGTTGTTTCGATTTTTTGTTTTCTGCCACGGCCTCTTCTTCTTGAAGGTTTTTCTTCAGAAGCTGCTTCAACAGTTTCTTCAGCTTTAACTTCTTCTGTAGCTTCTACAGATTCGGTTACTTTTAATTCTTCATTGTTTTCCATTGATTTTTACCTTTCTTGTAAATATTTTACTAATTATATTTATTTGGGTACTTGTGTTAAATACGCCAAAACAAAGCCTTTTAAAGCCTTTTGGAAATCGTATTTGAACTTTTACTTCTGACAAGAAAGATATTATACCAAACATCAAGCCACGTCAAGGTTTATGTAAAGTTTTCATAACAAAAAGAATCACAAATTTACCCATAAAAAACGAGCCGTGAAAAATTTTCAAAGCCCGATTTTTAAAAATATCATAAAATTATTATCTGCTCACCAATGCCAATTTTTTGCCTTGTTCGCAAACTTTTGTATTGTAAGCACCTGCAACAAATTTGGCACTAGGTTTGAAATTGCCATAATGTCCAGTAAACGAAACATTTTTATTATCTTTTGAATCTTTATCATCTTCAGGGTCATGGTACAAAATCAATGCGGAAGTATCCAACATTATCGGCTCATCATGACCTTCAACCTTACGTTTCAAGAAATAGTCACCGTGATATTCTCTTACATAATATTCATCATTAGGTTTTTCGGCATTCCTAAACAACATATCGTTTTTAAGCCCTTTAATGCCGATATTTTCTCCGCATTCATTCATATGCAAGCTTTCAATAAAAGCAGCCCTGTCCATATTCATTTCATAAGCGTACTTGTTATCCTTTGGAATACCCAACGGGTTAAATATAGAAATTGCCATGTGACCGTCAGAACTTTGTCTTAAAATTGACGCAACAGGAGTTTTGCCGGGATGGTCGCCATGTGCCATTGTTTCATTTAACGGAAGAGTAAACACTGCACCGTTATTCAAGGCTTTGCAATGCGGATTACGGCGAATACCCATAATCCAATCAAGTTCAGCCTTGTTATCAGCCACAAACTGACGATACTTCGGATTATCAACATCTACCCACTCATCATGAACTTTTTGACGACCTTGCAAGTACATATTCTTAGTTTTTGTATCATAACCGCTGTTTGCGGTATCATCACCGTCAAACAAGGTCGGCATGCCCGGAAGTGCAACCAAATATTTCATCATTGCCTTAAGTTTAGACATCGCAGGAGTCATAACTTTTGCAAAGGCACCGTCTTCATAATCCTCATTCAAATTATCAGGCAATTTGAAACCGTATTTGTCTTTTGCTTGCTTAATAGCCATTGAAATCGCAACATCAATAGGTTTAACACCGAACGCTTCAGGATTGAAATGAGAATCCATAAACTTACCGCCTGCCAAATCGGAAATTGATTTGCTTATTGCAATTAAGTTTCTTGTTTTATCGGCTTCCGAAATCTTATTAAAGTAGCAATAATCATTCAACTGGTCAATAAGAGCCGGTCTTATTGCTTCTGCCATTGCAATAGCTTTTGCAGAAACGCCCGAGAAGTCAAAATTATTAACTTCATGCGGTTCAATATTATCCATATATTTGTCTTTCAAAACCTTATAAGCGGTTCTTCTAGCTTCAAAATTTCCGTCAGCATAAGTCAAATCATTATAGAATAACGGCATATTCAAAGCCATACAGTGCAAGGCTCTCGGTTTGTCGTGGTTTCCGATAAAGGTATATGCAAATTTCATTGCATCCTGAGCACCCATTTTGATAAAGTTTTTATTGCCGCCAATCATTTTGTCATAAACCATTTTACTTGCATAAGTTGTATCAGGGTTTGATGCACCATTTTCAAACTGATTTGAAAAGGCTTTTTGAAGGTCACTAAAGAAGAAAGAATATTCGGCAATAGCAGACATGCCTGTTTCTCTCAAGAATTTTGGAATAATATCTGTCTTGCTTGGAAATCTGCTTGAATAATCGCCCCAACCGTCAGTGTGCAAGCTTTCTTCATCGGTAACTTCGGCAACAGTATAAACATTCGGATTCTTCTTTTGAATTGCTGTCTGAAAAGACTTCCAAAAATCAATTATGTTTTCCCACATTGTATCGAAATTTTCAATTCCGTTTCTCAATGCTTCAACATCTGCGATATCTTTTGTGGCATCAATTCTCCAATCAAGTCCTGATTGAGTTTTGTCAATAATCAAATCGGCAAGTTGGAAAGACCTTAAATTAGTACCCTTCAAGGATTTTGAAATACTATTGACAATCACGTCATCCGCATTCGGTTTAATCTTTTTGATGCCGCTTTGGAGTTCACTCAAAACAACTCGAGCCTCATCCTCAGGAGATGCAAATTTTGTAATTCCGAAGGATTGAAGATATACATTATTCAATGCCTTGTAATCATAAAGCATTTCGCCGTTTTTATCATTTACGGAAACCTCAACTTTTGGCGCTAAAGCCTTAACTACGGCATATTTTGTAATTTGCGGCAACAACAACGGTAAAACATATTTACCATATTCGGTAACTTCATCACCGTCAAATAATTTTTGATTTTCAGGAAGTTGTCCGTCAACTCTGTCCAAAATCTTTTCTGCATAACCCGACAAATCTTTTGCAAAAATTTCGTCCATTTTCTTGTAAGTTTCAGCATATTCTTCCGGAAGATTTTTGTCACCGTTTTTGTAAATTTCAAAACGAGGAACACCGACTTCCGATTTCACATTTGCTCTTTTTGAAATTAACGGAGAAGCCAAAACAGAAGTCAAATTTTGACCAAATTCAATCGCATCAAGCGGCGTGTTCATAACACCCTCAAGAATTTCATCTTTTTTATTCAAATCCGACAATTCTCGTTTGTTATTATACATATCATCTAAAACATTTTCGACTTCTTCTTTTGAAACCTCAGTCTTAACTTCTTTCGGAAATACCTTATTATCAGATAACTCCATAATCTTTTGATAAACGAGTGACGGATTATTTTCATCAACATTTTTCAACTGTTGAGCGACATAGGTTCTCAAAATGTCATCTGTTTTTTGTGTCCAATAAGCACCTGATTGAACGGTGTAGTCCTGAACCTGATAATTGGCACGAAGCATTTTACCCATTACTTCTCTACGTTTTTCAAGCGGTAAATTCTTCAAATCTTTTGCATCGGTATTTAAGAAAACAAAATTTAATTTTGCAATATCTACGTTTGCATCCCAAGTTTCAAAACCGCTTTCAAATTTACCGTCAACATTATAATATTCTGATTTTGAAAGTAATCTTGCCGCAAGCGGACTATCCAAACGTATTTCCGCATCAGGATTGTCAGAATTGTACTCAATCAAATTCTTAACGTTTTTATTATAAATTTCAGGTTTAATTTCAAACGAATAAGGGAAAATCGAATCGTTATGAGTGTGAATATCATAAACATTCGGAGTACTTAATTTTGAATAAGATTTAATTAAGTGTGAAGTATCAGTCTTTTCAGCCTCTGTAACCAATCGGTTGTCAAAGAACTGAATATATGTTGGTTTGTTTTTGTCGTAATTGTGATTTGAAGAAATTTTGATTTTTCCGTTTTCTTTTTGTGTGTAAGAATACGGAGAGTTTACGATTTTGTGTGAAATAAATTCTTTATTTTTAGGGAATACACCGAGTGACAAAGGTCCGTTATTCAATCCTGAAGCTCTGAACCAATAATAATACGGTGAATTTTCGCCCCATTTCAACAAACTGCCAAAGTGAGTACCTTCCAAACCTTCGTTTACAAATGCCCCGTCTGAAACCAAATTCAAACCATGAGCAAACATTTTTCTTTGTAAAGATGCATAGTTATTAATATTTCCGAAAGATTTTGCCATTTGCATACAGTTCTTATTCCAGTAAGCATGGGCAGAAAAATCATCATCAGTAAATATCGGCAAAGAGATAATTCTTGAATAATTATCATATTCGCCATTTTCTACGGCATACTCAAGTCCTGCTAAGGTTCCGCCAAACTTATTTGTTAAGGTTTTTATGCCGTTTTCTGCTCGTTGTGCAAGATTTTCATCTTTTACGATTAAGTTTTTATCGTTATAAACATATCCAACCTTTTGCGAATCAATAATAACAAGCTTCATTGAACCGCCTTTGTTCATGCCGGATTTTGTCGAAGAAATAACGTTAAACAAAGTACCGTTTTCATTGATTACGTCACCACAATCTGTTTTGATATTTTCACCTCTGCCGTCTTTTCTTTTAATTAAATAATTGTATGCAAACGGTTGATTTTCATCAAAACCAAAAGTTTTTTGCATATCTATGCTCAATCCGTTCGGCGGAAGAGCAATTCCGTCCCTGCCGTCATTTGAAAACGCAATGCCGTCCGTAAAATAGTTACCTTTATTGTCGGTTCCGACTTTGTAAACCTTCAAATAGCACTCTTGTTTATCCGGATCAAACGGATATGCAAATCTTAACTCTTTAAAACCTTCTGCCGATTTTGTCGGCTCTACCCCTTTGAAAGACACAGTATTGTTCCTTTGCGGACCGTTCTTTCTTAAATCAAAACTTACTTTCACACGATACTCCTTAACGATAATTATAACAAGTCTAAAGATTATTTTTTGTTACTTGGACACTTTTTATTAAGAAAATTTTACAATAAAATTTCTATTATTAGTATTCTCGGATTGTCTTGAGTATAATTGAAACGTTATAATATACATTTATTAGTATAAGGAGAAAATAATGCTAATGACAGAAATGAAATGTGACATAAAAGACATTAACCTTGCGGAACAAGGTAAAAACCAAATTGATTGGGCATTTAAAGACATGCCTGTACTAAAAACAATTCGTGAAAGATTTATAAAAGAACAACCGTTCAAAGGTTTAAAATTGTCAGCATGCGTTCACGTTACAAAAGAAACCGCTGCACTTTGCACGGTGATGCAAGCCGGTGGAGCAGATTCATTACTTGTTGCTTCAAATCCGTTGTCAACTCAAGACGATGTAGCAGCAGCTTTGGTAAAATACTATAACATGCCTGTTTTCGCAATCTCAGGTGAAACAGTTGAACAATACAAATCACATATCAACGAAGCCCTTAACCATAACCCTGATATCATTATTGATGACGGTTGTGACATGGTTTCAATGATTCACGAAAAAAGACCTGACCTGATTTCAAAGGTTATCGGTTCAACAGAAGAAACAACTACGGGTATCATCAGACTTCAAGCAATGGAAAAACAAGGTACATTAGGTTTTCCTGCAGTAGGTGTTAACACAAGTTTGACAAAACACTTATACGATAACAGATACGGCACAGGTCAAAGCTCTTTTGACGGGGTACTTAGAGCAGCAAACATTCTTATCGCAGGAAAAACAGTTGTTGTTTCAGGTTACGGCTGGTGCGGTAAAGGTGTTGCACTAAGAGCAAAAGCGTTGGGTGCAAACGTTATTGTTTGCGAAGTTGACCCATTAAAAGCACTTGAAGCAGCAATGGAAGGCTACAGAGTAATGCCGATTGCAAAAGCAGCACTTGAAGGCGATATTTTCTTGACTGTAACAGGCGACAAACATGTAGTTGATGTTCAACATCTTTTAACAATGAAAGACGGTGCTTTTGTCGGTAATGTTGGACACTTTGACTGGGAAGTTAACGTAGGCGATTTGAGAAAACATGTTAAAGAAATCAAACAAATTCGTCCTGCTCTCGAAGAATATGTATTGGATAACGGAAAATCAATTTATGTAATCGCAGAAGGTCGTTTGGTTAACTTAGTAGCCGCAGAAGGTCACCCTGCAAGCGTTATGGACATGAGTTTTGCAAATCAGGCACTCGGTATTGAATTTCTTGTTAAAAATAAAGGGAAATTGGAAAATAAACTTTACACACTTCCTCACGAAGTTGATGTTAAAATTGCAGAATTAAAACTAAAATCAATGGGAATTGAAATTGATACGTTAACACCTGAACAGGAAGAATACCTAAACAGTTGGAAAATTGACTAATCATTAATTATAAAACATAAAAAAAGAGCAGGTTCATTAAAACTTGCTCTTTTTTATTATATGATTTTCCCTAAAATTTAATTTTGATTTTCTTGTTTTTTGTTGTAAAGAATTGAAGAAATTAATGCCGAAACAATAAAGAATAAACCGATTAAACCTGTCACGACTTCAGGAACTTCTTTTACCGTTGAAACCAACATTATCACTGATAATGCTCCGATTGCCCAATGTGCACCTTGCTCCAAATAAATAAATCGAGCAAGAGTTTTCTTTTCAACAAGCAAAATCGTCAAAGACCTTACAAACATCGCACCGATTGCCAAACCGATTGTGATAATTAAAACATCATTACTTAGTGCAAATGCCCCCAAAACACCGTCTAAAGAGAAAGATGCATCAATGAGTTCCAAATACATAAAACTGATTAAACCTGCACATTTGACACCTTCCACACCGCATTTTGCATTACGCATTTCTTCGTGCTTTTCCAAGAAATGGGCCACACCGTCAATCGACAAAAAGGTAATTATACCTGCAAGACCGGAAATTAATACCGTTAACTTTTGTTCTGCCGGAATTACGGATTGCAAACCGATTAGAGTTAAAAGAGAGATAATAATTTCAATCCCGCTTATGTGGTCAAGATGAGACAACGGCTTTTCGATAAGTTCTAGCCAGTGCACCTCTTTTTCGTGATTGAAGAAATAATTAAGAAATAACATAATCAAAAACATTCCGCCAAAAGTCACGATTGGTGCGTGAATTTCGTGCAGATACCCTGCATACTTGTTCGCATCAGTTAGTGCAATATGCGTAACCGTCAACATATCTAAATGTGAAAATATTGAAACAACAAGCACAGGGAATAAGAAACGCATACCAAAAACTGCGATTAAAATACCCCAAGTTAAAAAGCGATGACGCCAAATGTGCGACATTTTTTCTAACTTCATAGCATTCACAACTGCGTTGTCAAAGGACAAACTGGTTTCAAGAACCGCTAAAACTAATACGATAAAAATTGAGGCAAGCCCTGCACCGTGATGAACGTGTTCCCCCCACAAATACGCTCCAATTACACCTAAAATTGTAATTATATAAGAGCCTGAAAAATATTCCCACATAATAAAATTCTCCTTCCGATTTTAATCATAGCAAGAATTTTATAATATAGTCACAGGTTTTCATACATACAAATAAATGAATTTAAGAAAAAGCAGACTCTTTTTGATATAGAACCTGCGATTTTATTAAAAGTTACACCAGATGGTATCCAAACATTCTGTGTCGGTATGAAGATAAATAACAAACTATATTTTTAGGTGTTCTACTTTTTTATTAAACTTGTCTTTGCAAAGAAAAACTGTCCAAAGCCACTCAGCGAAATGTAAGTCTGAATTGCTATTCCGACACTGTATTGCAATTATTACCTGCTTTTTCACTTGTTGGGCAAGTATGCACAACCGACAATTACCAACCTACTTTTCTAATACACGCTTTTTCCGGATTGGCACAGTCGTGCTTACGCACTCCTTCGAAATGACGGAAAACCAGTCAAACAACCGCCAATACCGTCATTACGAGGATAGTGTGCTGCGTAGCAAACACGTCCTCGGGAGGACTGCGTTGAATTTTGTGAGCAGAGGCTGAAAGTTTGTAAAACTGTAATGCCGTTTAATGCGAACAAAATAGTCCGACCCGCCAAAATCCAAGACAGCAAAGTGACGAAGTAATCCAGTATTATATTTCAACATTGAACACTAATTACTAAACCCAATGTAGGTCGGAATTGCTATTCCGACACTTAAAATCACGCTGTTGGCATAGCAATGCCAACCTACTTTGCAAGGGCTTATAATCAATCAGGGAGTATATTTCAGCACATTGGGCAAGTATGCCCAACCGACAATTTAGCACCTTCTGCAAACTAAAAACCAAACAAAAAAGAGGCCGCTAATGCGACCTCTCCTTAGATTCAATTTTCAAAAGATTAACCTTCCGCAGGTGCTTCAGCGTTATCTTGTTTTGCTTCTTTTTGTTTTGCAATCAAATCTTGTAATTTTTCTTTGATTTCTTCGCCTTTTTTCTGTAAATCAGAAACAGCATCGTCTGCTTTTACTTGAATTTGTTTTGCTGTTTCATCAGCACGTCTTGCCATATCTTGTGCTGTGTCTGCTAATATTTTTCTTGTTTCTTCGCCTGATTTAGGAGCAAGCAAAATTCCTGTTACGGCACCGATTGCCGCACCAACAACAAAACCTGCTAAAAATTTAGATACTGACATAATTTGTTTATCTCCTTTTAAAACTATCGACTATATTTTAATATTATTCGTCCGAACTTTCATTACCTAAAAGTTTACTATTTTTTGCGATTAAATAATGAAAAGATTGTCATAAAACCTTTCAAAAATCCGCCAAACACACTTTCTGAAAAGGATTGAGTTTTAGTGATTACGTTATCAAAACCTGATTTCACATTGCCTAAACCCTCATCCGTACTTTGAATAATTGAATTGATTGATTTCATTGTCTCTTTAAGTTCATTCAATGTCGGTTTTAATTCAGTATTAACAATCAATGATGTTTCATTAAGATTTTTGGTTAATACAGCCGCATCTTTTAACAATTTAACTAAATAATAGCCGACAAAGCCCAGAATAATACCGGTTGCAACAGCAAGGAAAGTTAATCCGCCGTTCAATATAATTTCTGATGTTTCAATACTCATTTTATGTTTCCTTTACTGTTTATTAATTATCAAATTCATTCTCGGTAGAACCGTTTTCGGAATCTTCCATTTCTTTTGCTTTTTGCATTTTTTTAGATTTTACCGAATTATTTAACTTGCGGAATTGTCTTTCCAATTTGTATTTTACCAAGTCAATGGATTCCATTGCCTGTTTCTTCGCATCGGTAATTTGCGGAGCGTGTTTGTCATAAAATTCACAAGCTGCTTCTTTAAGTTCCTCTCTTGATTTTTCACCCGGTTTCGGTGCGAAAAGAACACCCGCTATAACACCGCCGACAACACCGGCAACAATGCCCATTGAAAATAAAAACGCATCGTTATTCTTACTCATAGTTGTAAACCTCATCTTTCTTCTAAATATTATCATATTTTTTTGACAATTTCAAGACTTTTGGCTAGAATCCGCATTATGATAGGATTTTAGAACCTAAGCAATCTTTTTAAAGTCAAAACCGTGTCCAAAACCGTAAACATTTGTTTGAACGGAATTTTCAAGACAGAACAACCTATTACTGACAAAAGATTTTCACTGAACAAGGTTTTGCATTGACTTTGTTTTGCATTAATAAAAGTAACGATATTTGCGAGCATAAGCATTGCCTTATTCACCGAACATCTTGCACTTTTTAGGGTTATTTTTAACTCGGATTGCCGATCTACTACAAGAAAATTCAATGCTTTTACATAGTTGTCCAATTTTATAATCTTAGAAATCAACCAATGAGCAAGGATAATTTCCGCCAAAAATACTATTGTAAAAAATAAATTTAACATCTTTCAACTTTTCTCACTTTTGTTATATATTAGATTTATAATATATAATATTATGTTGGATTTTTGAATACGTCTAAAGGACTATTTTATGAGCAGAGTAAAATACTACACAGCACTATTAGCAGCAAAGTCGGCATATTTGGCTATCAAGATGTTAAATAAATCATCAGGAACATCTTTTGTCGGAAAACTTGCACTAAAAATTTGTCCTGATTTTCTAAAATACTGCAAAGAGTACATGAAACAAGGAATAACCGTTGCCGTAACAGGAACAAACGGCAAAACGACCACCTCAGGATTACTTGCTCAAATCCTTGAAACCGATAAGAACAGAGTTTTGCATAACGTCAAAGGTGCAAATATGTTGACGGGAATTGCCAATGTTTTCGCACTGAATATTTCACCATTTTCAAAACCTTTTGACTATGCGGTTTTGGAATCTGACGAAGCATATCTAACAAAATTGTACGATTATTACAAATCGGATTTTCTTTTGGTAACAAACCTTTTCCGTGACCAACTCGACCGATACGGAGAACTTGAAACAACCGCAGGATTTATCAGAAATGCAATAGAAAAAAATGAAAAATTAATCCTACTGTTAAATGCGGACGACCCGTTGGTTACCAATTTAGGAAAGGACAAAGAAGCCTTTTTCTACGGTTTTGAATCTATTGAAATATGTTCTGAGATTCACAAAGGCTCTTCAAACGCTCCGACAGAAGTTTTTAACTGTATTTGTTCCGAACCGTTACAGTATGACAAAAGATTTTTCGCTCAAGAAGGGCATTATTTCTGCAACAAGTGCGGTTACAAACGTCCCGAACCTGATTTCAAAGGTTATGTAAGAGTTTTCACTGATTATTCGGAATTGACAGTGGAACACGAAGGGAATTGCTACGATTTCAAGCTTAATTTAGTCGGACTTTACAATGCCTACAATGCACTTGGAGCAATCTCAATGGCACTTTTGGCAGGGGTAGATTACAAGGTAATCAGACAAGCGGTTTCAGAATACAAATCCATTTTCGGACGTGCAGAAAAACGTACAATCAACGGGCATGACACACTTGTTCAACTAATCAAAAACCCGACAGGAGCAAGTGAAGTTTTGAAAACCGTTGATTTAGACTCAAATATTATTATCGCAATTAATGATAATTATGCAGACGGGCGTGATATTTCATGGCTTTGGGACAGTGATTTTGAACAATTAAAAGAGGCAAAGCACCCAATTATCACCTCAGGAATAAGAGCAAAAGATATGGCAACCCGTCTAAAATACGCAGGAGTTCCGACTGATAAAATAATAATAGAAGAAGATATTAAAAAGGCTATTGAAACAGTCGCAAATTCCGACAAAAACAAAGATAACAAGATTACAATATTGCCGTCATACACGGCACTGTTAAAAATTAACAAAATGAAATTTTAATAAAAAAGGAGTAAAGACATGCTTTTAGGTGTAAATATTGATCACGTTGCAACATTAAGAAACGCAAGAGGCGGAGTTGAGCCAAGCCCGATTTTAGCGGCGGAAATCTGCGAAAACAACGGAGCAACCTCAATAACCACCCACCTTAGAGAAGACCGCCGTCACATAAAAGACGAAGATGTCAGAACTCTTATAAAAACTTTAAAGACTAAACTTAATCTTGAAATGGCGGTAACAGACGAAATGCAACAAATTGCACTTGAAATCAAGCCTAATTCGGTTTGTCTTGTACCTGAAAAAAGACAGGAAGTGACAACAGAAGGCGGACTTGACGTGGCAGGACAACTTGAAAAAGTTACAAAGTTCGTTAAACCGTTGAAAGAAGCAGGAATTATCGTAAGTTTATTCATTGACCCTGATGAGGCACAAATCAAGACTGCGGCACAAACAGGAGCTCAATTTATTGAACTTCACACAGGTCAATATTCAAACGCTTACGGCACGGAAAACGAAGAAAAAGAATTTAAAAAGCTGTTTAATGCCGCAAAAATGGCTGAAAGTTTAGGATTAAGAGTGAATGCCGGTCACGGATTGAATTACGAAAACGTCCACAGAATGCACGAAATTCCAAATTTGTACGAACTAAACATCGGTCACAGCATTATTTCAAGAGCAGTATTCACGGGACTTGCCGAAGCAACGAAAAAAATGAGAGATTTAATTAAATAAAGAAAGATTATAAAAATGGGAAAAACACAAGAAGAAATAGTAAAAGAAATGCAACAGGTTGTCGCTCAAATGGTACTTGATGACCTTGAAGAAAACCCCGAAATGGCTAACGAATACTTTGATTGCGATTGTTGCGGGAAAGAAAAAAGCCTTGCAGGGTCAATTCAATACGACAAATACCGTTTGTGTAATGATTGCGTATTGTTGGCAGAAACAGGTTTTGCATTAAAGAAATTTAAAACCATTCAAGATTTGATTGATGCAATGGAAGATAAAAGACTGGAAGAAGAATGTGCATTCATAAAAGCTGACGAAGAACGCCAATCAAAATCAGAAAATAATTAGTCCCCCTTCAGGGAAAATAAAAATATTGAAGCAGGCTCCAAAATTGAGCCTGCTTTTGTTATTTAAAGAAAGGTTTCAGGGAAATCATTTTATGTGGCTTGCGGAAGTTGAGAAAATGCCGCTTGTTGTTGAGGTTGAGTTGCTACCGTTTGAGTTGCAGATTGCTGGGTTTGAGCAACTTGTTGAGGTTGTTCGGTTTTCTTACCGAAAACATTACTTAACAAAGAACCGATACCAAAGCCTGCAAGTGCAATAATTGGACAAGTCACAGCCATTTGTTTCCAATTTATAGATTTAAGAACGCTCGGATTTTTGATTGCTGACAACAATTTATCAGCCAAAGGTGCTAAACCGCCGACAATAGCACCGCCTGTTTTCCAAGATATGCTTTTGTCCTGTTGGTTTTCATCTTTTTTAACCAAATAATTGTCCAATTCGCTCAAATTTATATTTTGTTGTTGAGGTTGGTCAGAACCTAACATGGAAATATTTTGAGCATTATTATTCTGTCCGATTTGCGGAGTTTGTTGTGTTTGTGCTTGTTGAGACGGAACAGTTTGAGCAACCTGTTGTTGTTGCGGGTTCACTGTTTTCACGATTGATTGAGAGTTTGGGTCATAAGACAAGGAGTTAAAGTCTATTCCTGACATCATTATATCGTCCGAAAAATTACTGCTTGATGAAGTCGAAAACAAAGAATTTGAAGCGGTATTCAAACCTAAATTAAACGGATCTGAAGCTGCCCAAACCGAATTAGGATTACTGTTAAATGCTTGTGTTGTTGTAGCCTGAGTTGTTGTTACCGGAACTGCTGCCGTTGTTGCGGCTACATTTGTGTTTAAATTTACTGCGTCTGTCATACCTATACCTTCCTACAAAATAACTAACCTTAACCTTTAACCATATATATAAAGTATTTTTTTAGAGGAAAATTTCACGAATCAGCTAATCTTGTTACAAAACTTTACTAAAACCTTCAAAATAAAAAATCTCTTGAATTTTTTCTAAACATTAGATTAATTTTGTGACAGTTTGTTACAGTGAATGGATTTTCTAGTACCAGTGTATTACGATAGAAACAAGGGGGATATCATGCCGGCAAAAACAGTTGATTCAAAAAGAAAGATAGATGAAAATTTAATTCCGCAAAATATCGAGGCGGAACAGGCGGTACTTGGTGCAATTTTGGTTAATCCGGAAACTTTGGCAAAAATTTCCGACACCTTGCTACCCGTAAGTTTTTATAAACCTGCTCACAGATACATTTTTGAAGCAATGCTACAACTGTTTAATAACAATGACGTAATTGATATCGTTTCTGTTTCAGATGTCTTAAATTATAGCGGGAAACTTGAAGCAGTCGGCGGAAGAGCCTATATCAACGATTTGGTAGAAAATACGATTACCACAACAAATATTGCGTATTATGCCAAAATTATTCAGGAAAAAGCAGTCAAAAGAAGGCTTATCAATGCAGGGTCTGAAATCGTAAGCAAAGGCTATGATTTAGAACCGAGTGACAGGTCATTAGAAGAAGCGGAACGTCTGATTTTTGAAATCGGTTCAAGCAAAGCTACCGCAGATTTAAAACATGTAAAAGATTTGGTATTGGATACTTGGGAAAATATTGAATACCGCTACGAACACCGAGATGAACTTTCAGGATTGAGAACTGATTTCACGGAACTTGATACAATGATGAACGGTTTGCACCGCTCGGATTTGATAATTTTGGCAGCACGTCCTGCAATGGGGAAAACAGCTTTCGCCCTCAACATTGCACAAAACGTTGCAATAAAAGAAAAAGTTCCCGTTTGTATCTTCTCTCTTGAAATGTCAGCCTCTCAGTTGGTACAACGTATGTTGTGTTCTTATGCCGAAGTTGATTCGCAACGTTTAAAAACAGGTAATATGTTACAGCAAGATTGGGAAAACCTGACGGCGGCAATGAACGACTTTAGTCAAGCACCCATCTATATTGACGATACAAGCGGTTGTACATTAACAGATATTCGTACAAAATGCAGAAGATTGAAAACTCAACAAAAAGATTTGGGCTTAATCGTAATCGACTATTTGCAGTTGATGGAAGGTGGCGGAAAAGATGACCGTTTACAACAGATTTCGGCAATATCAAGAGGGTTGAAGATTTTGGCAAAAGAACTTGATGTTCCGATTATTACACTATCTCAGTTGTCCCGTGCGGTTGAAAGCCGTAACGATAAACGTCCGATGTTATCAGACTTGAGAGAATCAGGTTCAATCGAACAAGACGCCGACATTGTAATGTTCATTTACCGTGAAGACTACTATAACAAGGCGGAATCCGAAGAGGAAGAAAACGTAAAAGCCACCTCAAAAGGTTTGTCGGAAGTAATTATTGCAAAACACAGAAACGGCCCAGTCGGCACGGTTAAATTGCTCTTCCAAGGCAATATTACAAAATTCAAAAACCCAATCGACCAAGCCTTCGATGCTTTTTAGGATACAAATTTTTAAAATTGATTACAAATGGAGCGAAAGTTACAATAACTTTCGCCTCTTAAAAAATCCTACAAATGTTTTATTATTATTTTTATTAACTTTGCTATAATTAGGTTATGTTTGATATAACATCTCCGGCAATATACATTCCGGCAATATTTTTAGCACTTGTATTTTCACTTGCGTTGCTCATTGCAAAAGACGCAAGATTTTCTCGTGAATACCCAATGGAAGAATTGCCGTACTATGACGAAATAAACCTGTCAATGGGATATATCAAGCGTAATATATTGGAAAGCGGACGTTTTAAATATCGTAAAAACGTGGATTCTTCGATAAAATATGACAACAAGATTTATAATTCACTTAGACATGCCGGAATTTTGTATTCAATGTATATGTACGAAAAATGCGGTTACAAAAACACCTACAAAGAAGACAGATTAAAATCTTGCCAATACTTTATTAACCGCTATGTAAAAAAATGGGGCAACAAGCACTATGTGGTTGTATCTTTACCAAAAGAAGAACAAATAAATATGCCTATCGCCAAAACAGGTGCGGTCGGGATTGCCTTGTGTGCCTTATCAAATTTATTACCCGAAAAAAAGATTTCAGCAGAAATTTTGCAAGGATTAGGGGATTTCTTACTCTATATGCAAGCCACTGACGGCAGAATGTATGCTTATTTAGACCTTGAGGCTAACAAAATTAACAAAGAGGCTGAAGCCGTTTTTTACACAAGTGAAGCCGCTTTCGGATTGTTGAATTTATATGAAGTCGATAACCAGATGAAATGGTTACACGCCGCAAAAAAAGCGATTTTGTACGTTGTAAAAAACACAAAAGATATCGATAAAGACGCACCGTTTGACCACTGGGCAATTTTGACAATAGAAAAATTATTACAAAAAAATTGGATTTTAGAAGACGAAAGAAAACTTCTGATTTCGTATGTAGAACGAGTTTTAATAACCACAATAGGCAATCAAATAACCGACAAAGATAACAGTTATTTCGGAGCGTTTTACGAAAATCTCCGTCCGGGAAGTATCGGAACGATTATGGAAGGACTTGCGGCAAGTTATAATTGCACGGATAATGAAGACTTTAAAGAACTACTATATAAATCGCTTTCAATAGGTTGTTTATTTTTAAATAAAGTTCAAGTCAAAACCGGAGCTCAGGCAGGCGGAGTTCCAAACTCAGCAAACTGGGTAGTAGCGGGAGTTTCACCAAACGCAAGCGTTATCAGAATGGACAATGTTCAACATGTAATCCTTGCTTGGCTAAATTTTCAACAAATTATTAAATCTCGTCCTGCGATTACGCAAGAATAGTTTTGTTTCTGCCTGAATTTTTCGCCTTATACAAGGTGTCATCCACCTTTTGCAAAAACTCTTCTTTCGTTTTAATATCGGGAGTTAACTGGCATGCTCCGATACTTACGGTCACATTAACGTTTTCGTCCTGATAGGTTAAGCCTAAATTTTCAACGGTTTTTCTGAAACGTTCAAGCGGTATAATTGCCTGCTCTATGTCTGTTTCAGTCAGAATTACCACAAATTCTTCCCCGCCAAAACGAAAAACAGTGTCAGTTTTTCTAAAGGTTTGCAAAGCGGAATTTGCAACCTGACGAAGGACAAAATCTCCGCAAGGATGTCCGAAGGTGTCGTTAATTTTTTTAAAATGATCAATATCAAACATTACAAGGGTCAATTTGTTATTATATCGAACAGCCCGCAAAAACTCTTTTTCAAAAGTATTTTCAAAATTCCTGCGATTTGCAAGTCCTGTCAAATTATCTGTAACAGACAAATATTTTGTACGAGTATAAATATAGTTAATTTGTTTTATAACTTCCATTTTATTTTCTTCCGGCACATCGAAAGTTTGGATGATATGCTCAATATTATGCTGAATTTCGTCCAACAAATTGTCAGGAATATCAAATGTAATGTCTTTTAAATCTTCAACCATAAAGCCCTCTTGTGTAATTTTAGCACAAACCTGTGAACTAATCTTTTACAAAAAGACCAACGGCTATTTTCATAAAAAACTTTAATTTTATCACACGAATTTTACAAAATGTAACTTCAATTTAGTATTAAAATTCCGAAATTCAGATATAATGCAAAAATTACCTGTAACAAATACGGCACAAGTAGCCACCCCGCAAACTTTGACAATCTGAAGAAATACACCACGGTAAATATTAAAACAACCACCAACAAAATTACATCAACCAACGCAAGTTCTATTGATTTCATCTCAAAAAACAAATAACTCCACAAAAAATTAAATATCAACTGAATTAAAAACAGATTTGTGGCATAGAGTTTTTCTTTTGAATTAGGTTTTGTTATCACAATAAAAAAGGCAACCGCCATCAGGAAATACAAAAAACTCCAAGCAACAGGGAAATACGAAGTTGGCGGAGTTAGAGGCGGTTTTGTTAAGGACAGATACCAAATATTCATATTTGTATTATCCGAAATTTTCGCAAAAATACATTGACCGTTTCGGTTAATTTTCTAACGTAAATCTAAGAGTTCCGTTATTATCAACAACCTCATTCCACATTTTTGCGGGTCTGACCCAAACTTTTCCGTCCCTCACCGCCTGATAAATAATCATATCTTCCAAAGTTTCAGAATGCTTACCGAGTGCTATAATTTTGTATAAATTTCCTTTGTAATGTCTGTAAGTCTTACCTATTGTTATCTCTTGCATAAATTACCTTTTCAACCTCAAAACCGCACTGTGACGTTTTGTTGTAGCATTTTCATTGCGATAAGAATAGAACAAATCATTATTACAAACAGTGCAATACGTTGTAACATCAATATTTTTAACCCCAACTTCAAGAAGTTGTTGTTTATTAATATTTTTCAAATCAACAAAAATATTTCCGCCACGAATTTCGGACAAACCGCTAAAAACTTTGACTGTCTTTGAAAGTTGTGAAAAAACTTCTTCCCCTACATTATAACAACAAAAACCAATGGCTGGACCGATTACTGCAGAGATATCACAAGGTTTCGTCCCGTATTCTTCAACCATTTTATTAACCGTTTTTGTAGCAATATTTTGAGCAGTTCCTCGCCAACCGGCATGAATTACGGCACCAATATTTTGTTTTTCGTCATACAAAATTATCGGAGTACAATCCGCAAAATTCAAAAACACACCCACGTTCTTGTCCGTCAAAATCAACGCATCAGTGTCAGGATAATCCGTTTTTTCAGCACTTGCAAGTTCAATATTTGCCGAGTGAGTTTGAACCGGTAAAATCAAATTTTCACTGTCTATTCCCAAATAATCACAAATTTGAGCCTTGTTTTGCTTCAGTTCGGTAACAGAAGCCACACTAAGATTAGGATTTTTATCACAAATACAAATCTCACGAGAGGTAAAAAAGGCTTCCGCACCCTTTATCAAATCGGATTTTAATATATTTTTCCCGTTAATTTTTCCAAAATAAAACATAATTTCGTCAACCGTGCCTGAAAAACTTGCCTACGGACATTCCTTCAACATCGGGAAGAAATATCGAACACCGTCATCAGATCTCCATCTTACATAGCCTGTCTTTGGAGTTCTGTCCATATCCAAAACACTTACCAATGCCCAATTTCCTCTAATCACGTTCAAATTAATCTTCTTCGGGTGATTGATTGTGGAAATCGTTTGTGCTGTTTCTTCAGGAGCGGATTTTATGCTGTTACATTCCTCAGGACTGCTTTTTAGCAAGGTCAAACCGTACTTTTTGCCGTAGGTATTATAAAAATTTATCCATGTCATAAATTTATACGGGTCATCTTTTTTTATCCAACCCGTTGCCCCTGTTGAATTGTCATACATGATTTCAACCCAATCATCATTGAAATCGGTTACACTAACCATTGCCAAATTTTTCTTTGGCAAAAATACGACAAAGAAATTTTCAAACCCGATTTCTGACGGGAAAAATTCATCATTCGTCCAACGCACACGATACAATATTTGCGAATTTTCGTCAGGCTCTTTGTAGATAGTAACATCATCACAAACCTGATACATTCCGATTGTGGTAACCTGTGAAATATTCGGTCTTACAGGTATAATATCTTTTGCAAAAGCACCTGTAACAGTACTAATTGCAAAAATTAACGAAACTGCGAAAAAGAATAATGCTTTTTTCATAATTTAATTACTCCCTGAATGAAATTTGAGCGTAAGTCTTTTGCAATTTTTCTCTGACTGTTCTCATCTGTTGTTCGATTACTTCGTCAGTCAAAGTTGCGTTTTCATCTTGCATTTTTATTCTGAAAGCAAGACTCTTAAAGCCGTCTTCTATATTTGAACCTTGGTAAACGTCAAATACTTCAGACCCCCTAAAGATATTTTGTTTTACACCCGATTTGATAACTTTTTGAATATCATCAACCGTTACAGTGTCATTGATAATGAACGCCAAATCACGCTTAACTTCAGGATATTGCGGTAAGTGTTTAAATCTCGGTACGGTTTCTTTAACCGCAGAAACAACCGCATCAAGATCAACCTTGAACAAGAAAGCTTCTTGATTTAATTTCAATTTGTCTTGCAAAGTCGGGTGAATTTGACCAAAATATCCGATTGGTTGAAGTTGTTTGCCCAGTAACATTATTACGGCAGTTCGATAAGGGTGGAAAACACCGTGAGTTTTTGCAAGCGGAGAATTTTCAAGCGGAACGAGTTTAATCCTTCTTGTAATTTCCAAATCCTCAAACAAGTTTTCAACAATACCTTTTACCGTATAGAAATCAGTTTTTGTTTTGATTTGCCATTTTGAATTTTGAACTTCACCTGTCAAAACGCCTTCCAAAACATTGGTTTCTTTCACACCAGAGCATTTTTCGTCCGCTTCTTCAACTTTCAGATAAGTTCTGCCGATTTCATAAGCCCAGAAAGTTTTTTGACCGTTATCAAAGTTATATTTCATACAGTTCAAAACACTTGCAGCCAAAGTTTGACGAAGCATTGAAGAATCTTCACTTGCTGGGTTCAAAACTTTTACGGCGTGTTCATCATCGTATGTCATTTTAAATTTATCAAGCAAAGATTTACCGATTAAAGAGGTAGTTTGAATTTCGTTCAGACCTGCTGATAACATAAGTTCATGAACTCTTTTAACCACCTTTTCACCTAAAGTAATTTCAGGCATGCCTGTTTTTGAAGGCAAGGTTGGTGAAATTTTATCATAACCGTTAATTCTTGCGATTTCTTCAATCAAATCAATTTCTCTTGTTACATCATACGCTCTGAAACTCGGAACCAAAAATTTTGCCGCAGCATCGTTTCCGCCAAGTTTTTTAAAGCCTAAGTTTTCAAGAATATTAATGCATCTGTCAGCTGAGATTTCACAGCCCAAAATCCTCTTAATTTGGTTATAACGAAGTGTAATTTCGATAGGTTCAAGAGTATTTTTTCCGTCCTCAACCATTCCTACAACATCAGCATCAGCATATTCAACAAGTAATTGAATTGCTCTGAATAATGCAGGTTTGATTGCCTCAATATCGACACCTCGTTCATATCTTGCACTTGCTTCACTTCTATAACCCGCACTTCTTGCTGATTTTCTGTTTGATGCAGGCGGGAAATACGCTGCTTCTAATGCTAATGAGGTTGAATTGTCGTCAATTTCTGAATTAGCACCGCCAAATACCCCGCCTAAGCATACGCCTTTGTCTTTTGTTGCGATAAGTACGCTATCAGTTGTCAAAGTTCTTTCAACTTCATCAAGAGTAACGATTTTTTCGCCTTCTTCTGCACGTCTTACACAAAGATATCCGTCTAATTTATCATAATCAAAAGCGTGCAACGGACAACCATATTCAAGCATTACATAGTTTGTAATATCAACAACGTTATTAATTGCTCTAACGCCTGACGCTATCAATCTTTTTTGCATCCACTCAGGAGACTGTTTAATTTTAATATTCTTCAAAACTGCGATTGAATAGTATTTACAAACATCAAAATCTTTTATTTCAACTTTAAAATCATTCATTGATAAATCTTTTGTGCATTCAACCTTATTAGATTTCAATGGAACGTTAAACAAAGCACTCAATTCTCTTGCAATACCGATAACCGACATTTGGTCACCACGGTTTGCAGTCGGAGCAACAGTTAAAACCGTATCTTTTTCAAAACCTAGAACATCTTTAACATCTTCGCCCAACTTAACCTCAGGGAAAATCCTGTTCAAAATCAAAATACCGTCTTCTTTTTGATAGTTTCTTTCGGAAACCCCAAGTTCATCGGCAGAACACAACATACCTTGAGATTCAACACCTCTGATAACGGCAGGAGTAAGAGTAAACATTTCACCTGTTTTTCTGTCCAAAACTTGAGAACCGACACTTGCGTAAGGTACGATTTGACCTTCTTGAATATTTTGCGCTCCGCAAACGACAGTTTTGGCAGAAGTTCCGTCATTAACGGTTACCAAATGCAACCTGTCAGAATTCGGGTGAGCATCGATTTTTTCAATTTTTACAGTTTTTATATTTGTAAACATTGGCTTAACGTCCTGAACATCCTCAACCTCTAAGCCGCTCATAGTCAATTCGTGTGCGATTTGTTCAACGTCAACATTTGATAAGTCAACAAATTCGTTTAACCAATTTAAAGATACTTGCATTTATTTTCCCTTTCAATCCTCTTAATCATTTTCTATACTCATAATTCTATTACAAAAGACACAAGATGTAAAACAGAATTAAAATTTATTCATAAATTCTTCTTGTCATAATTACGTTGTTATTTTCATCAAAACATTTTTCCCCAACCCAATGAGCAAGTAATTTTCCGCTAACAGAAAAGATAAAAGTTTCGTTTGGTGAGACCTTTAAGCTTCTATTGACCAATTTCCCGTTCGAATTGTATTTAAAAGCTTTGTACGGATATCTTGCATCGGTTTTAACCTCAGTATAAAGTAAATCTCCATTTGCTGAGTAATAATAAGTATTTTTCGGGTTTTCGTAATACATAACAGCATAACTTCCGTCAGAAAACTTCCCTAATTTTCTATCTTTTAAATTTGTTATACCTTTTAATAAATTCGATTTATTTTCACCAAACAAAATATCCGAAGAGCCTGAAGAAATCGGACATTCTGGGATTGACGAAAAAACTTCTTCTCTTGCATTATCAACAGACATTTCAATTCCGCCCGTTATAAATTCAGCCTGAACAGGAATTATTATTAAGAAATATAAAATCAGAAATTTTACCGTATTCATACTATTTTTATAAGATTTATTTAATTTTTGTCAAACACAACACTTTAAAAATTTTCATATTTTGATATAATATGACTAAAATAAATTGTGTAATAATACAACATAAAGGAATCAGGTATGAAAAAGTTATTAATTTCATTATTTGTCTTAGGAATTATGGCTCCTGCGTTTGCAATTCAAGAGAGTCCTAAAGTTAGCAGAAAGTGTAGAAAACACCCTGAAAAATGTCAGGTAGAATTAACTGCGCCGATAAAAGAACAACAAATGACGCTCGGTTTAGTACAAAGAAACATTAAAGTCGGCACCTCTCAAGCCGATGTTGCAGAAATTTTAGGTTCGCCAAACATTGTTACACAAGATGCAGACGGACTTGAAACTTGGATTTATGACAAAGTTTCTTCTATTACCGCTTACGGAAGTTCAGGATTTGGTGTCGGACTTGGCGGATTTGGCGGCGGCTACGGCACTGGCGGCTTAGGCGGCGGACTTGCAAATGTCGGCTACAACAAAAACGGAGGAATTAACCAATCCGTTCAAAAAACTTTAACTGTTGTATTAAAATTTGACAATAATCACAACGTTTCGTCCTTCACTTACCACATGAGTGCGTTCTAGGAGAAATAAACAAATGCTGAAGAAAATATTTTTAATACTGTTTGTCTTATGTTTGGCATTGCCCGTTCCTGCGAAAAAACAGGCACAAGAAGACATTATAACTCCGATGACACAACTTGAAAAACGTCAATTTCAAACAAGAACCTACGATTCAAGCGACAAAGCACTTGTTATGAAGGCAATGCTGAATGTCTTACAAGATGAAGGATTTATCGTTTACAACGCAAACCCGTTGCTTGGGTTCATTTATGGTGTTAAGGATTTTGACACCTCTGATCCGAACATTGATATTTCAAAAGAATTCGGCTTATCAAAAGCACGCCTGAATATGAACGGTGTTAGAGTAGCAACGGTTGAAACTACGGCAAATGTGACCGAATACGGAAAAAGTATGAGAGTTCGTGTAAATTTCAAACGTAAACTTCTTAACGTATATGGAAACGCACAATTTATTGATGACATTAATGATGAAAATTACTATCAGGAATTTTTCTCAAAAGTAGATAAAGCAATATTTTTACAAAAACAAAAAATATGATAAAGAAATTAGTATCTTTAATATTAATGCTAAGCCTGTTTTTCGGCTCAACAACAAGTGTTTACGCTCGACACAGTAAAAAAATGACACAACTGGAACGCCGAGAAATGGAAACTCGTTTTATTGACACTGCAGACACGGCTCGAGTTATGCGTTCTGTCGTAAACACTTTGCAAGACAGCGGTTTTATCATTCAAGAAATTGAACCTGATTTGGGCTACATAAGAGCTACAAAATCATACAAGCGAAAATTTATCAACAAAGGCAGACTTGCGGGACAATCGTTTATACTTGCGTTAATGGCAACTTACGCCGTGTTCAGTTACGGAACTACCACTTACTATGTTGCTGACCCGACACGCAGAATTTCTAACGAACTGCACAAAAAAACTGTCATTGTCGATACAAACGTAAATGTGGAACAATTCGGAAAAAACAAAACTAAAGTCAGAATTGTATTTTCGCAAAAAGTTTTGCTTAACGCTGACGGATATTCTTATGTAAAATCCGCACCGACAAGGATTTTGAAGGTTTATAATCCAAAAGTTTATCAGGAATTTTTCAACCAACTTGATAAAAGTATTTTTTATGAAGGAATTTAATTTATGCAATACATCGCAATTAAAGAAAATAATTCAGGCGGAAAGACGACCTACATAATCAATGCAATTCCGTTAAAAAACACAAATAAATCCGTAATTCAAAAAATTCCGCACCCGCTCGGGTCTGATGCGTTGCGTTTTGACACCCTGGAAGAAGCGAAAGAAGCCATAGTTCGTGCAGGATTTGCTTATGTTTTACCAAACGGTCAAAAAGGTGTCAGCACAAAACAAAAATCGGCGATGGTACAAAGCAGTGTTGATTATTCGCAAATAATTTTAGAAACAATAAAAAATAAAATAAACTCAACAAACTCAAGCGTTGCCGCTGCTGCCGTTTCTGCGATTTCGGAATTTCCGTCAGAAGAAACTTTTGACATTTTATTCCAAAAACTCGGAGAAGATAACGACCAAATTCGCAAAAATGCAATCGCAGGGATTTGCAGATACGCAAAAGATTTGCAAGACAGAATTATCAAGGCGTTGAAATCTTCGGATTGGGTTACGAGAAATTCCGCAATCACCTGTATTCAAAACGTCATAGATTACGGAACTTGCGAGCTTGAACCGTTTTTGCTACCGCTTGCAACAGCGTGCGAAGATGCTAATACAATCGTGCAGGCAAACGCTTTGACAACTCTTGCCAAAGCATATCAAGAGTTTCAAAAAACTAAAAAAAATTAGTAACTTCTACGCATAAGTTCTGAAATTTTCAATTCTTTAGAAACAGGTTCTTTTCTTTTCGTTTTTTGTTCAGGGAACGGATTGTTACCCTTCAACTCAGAAAGCCCGATTTTACAAGTTGAATCCTCTTTTAGCATAAAAATTTCCTGTAATAATGAAATAATATTGCCCATAATTGTTCTCCTAGTGTAATTCTATTACTGATTTATCGCTTTGTATATCATATATTTAAACGATTTAGCCCTAAAAAATCATTGTACTTTATGCTATATTGGTTTTGTAGGAAGAAAAGGATTAAAACTTGAACTCAAATTACTATGAAACATTAGATGAAAATTTTGCACAGGCTTTGAAAATGTATGAAAACGATTATACAAACGAAGAATTAATCGAAATGCTCAAAAACGGCAATATCGTGCAAAAACAGATTGCCGCACTTCGTCTTGAGAAAATAAATTCAAAAGAAGAGGCTCAAGTTTTGCTCCAAAATCTGACAGGGCAAGACGGGAAAATTAGAGAAGCCGTTTCACTAAAACTCAACGAGTTTATGTCAAACCCGAAATTTTTGGATTATTTTAAATCAATAGAGAATTATAATGTTTTCTTAGATGCGATAATTGATATCAACGCAAATATTTGCAGAAACGTGATTTCAGCGATTACAAACCTGAAAAACGATGAAGAATTTTGTAGCATTTTTTGTCCGAAATTGACGGATTTAACAAAAGATTTGCTTGATAAAATCAAAATGTTTGACTTCCAAGAGGGGAAATATAAGGTTAATAAAGAGGTTTTCAAACTTTATTGGTGCCTTGAAACGATTTATATTTTTTATGACAAAATGGAATTTTACGAACTAAAACAAATTTTGCTTGATGCAAAAGACATTCAAGAATATACGATTAGAGAAAAAGCCGCAAAAAGTCTGACACATGAGTTTTCGGATATAGACCTTGTCCAAGCAAAAGAAGAGCTCAAAAACGACAAGAACTACTATGTCAGAAGGTATTTTGCAGGCTAATTTTTTCTTTGGGCAGAAACAAAAGCTTTCGTCATTCTGAAAACTTAGAAAATTTATGCGAATGATAATGAGCATTTAATTTTCTTGTTATTCAGAATCTGTTTACATTTTACCCAACCCCGAAATCTCAGATTTCGAAGAGGAGGAAAATAACAACTTATAAAACAACAATAGAAAATTTGCCTACATACTTATATCTGCACTGACAAGTTTGCTCAATTCGACCTCAAAAATTTCTGCCAAATGCCGCAAATACAATAGTGAAGGATTGGTCAAACCTCGTTCCACCTTGCTGTAATAACTTTTATCAATATTCAAACGATTGACTACATCGTCTTGCGACATCTTTTTCAAACTTCGCAAAACTTTTATCTTCAACCCTAACCGTTGCAAATATTCTTCATCATTCATTCTTCAATAATAGAAACTTGACTTATTTAATACAATAGTTTATATTAATAAATAAATGGTTAATAAACCATTAAAATAGGTTTTAATAATATTATAAGGTAGATAAGCAATGAAGAGATTAGGTTTTACGTTGGCGGAAGTATTGATTACGCTTGGGATTATCGGGGTAGTCGCTGCCATGACGATACCTGCACTATCAACAAGTATAAGAAATGTCGAACGAGCAACAAAATTAAAAAAGTTTTACTCAACAATGAAACAAGCATTTTTGTTATCTGTTGATGATAATGGTGACCCAAGTGGCTGGAATATATATATGTCATACAATAATTTCTTTAAAACGTATTTTGTTCCTTATTTAAAATATAATCAAATAGATAACGACACTATGACTTTTCAAGACGGTACAACCATGAAATTAAAACTTTATAGCGGTAGTTGTATGGACATTGTTTATGATACTAACGGGCAAAATTTGCCAAATAAAGAAGGTCAAGACCAGTTTCGATTTCTTATCTGCCCTAATAATGTCACTACTTGGTGCGGAGATATTGGTTTTTGCACATATCGTCAAAATAATTACAAAACAAATCGTAACAAATTATTAGAATGTTGCAAATCTAATTGTAGTGGGCATGCTGGACTTAGTTGTTCTGCATTAATAGAATATGACAGTTGGAAATTCAGTTCAGATTACCCGCATAAATAACAACTTCTCAAAAACCGTCAATTAAAACGATTGATTTTTTTCAAAATAATATTAAAATCATATTATGAAAAAATTATTGGCATGCTTTATACTGGTTATTTTTTGTTTGTTCACGATTTGCGGACAAACTCAAAGTTTTGCAGCCAAGAAAAAGCCACCGCAAAAAGAAACGACTTATCCGGCCGATGTCGATAAAGACGAACTCGCAGACGATGAATTTCCGTGGGAACTCGACATAGAAGAGCAATACAGAGAAATGCCCGTGCCTGATTTCAAATATATGCACGACATTGATCCCGGAGAATATCAGGACACAATGTATTCAACTTGGTCACCATACCCGCTTTTCAGGCTAACTGCCCCTTTGTATTTCAAGACTATTGCAATTCAACCGGGCTATTACCTTTTGACCCCACGAGAACACGAGGGCAAATGGTACATTTTGTTCAAAGAAGCGGGCAGGGTTAAATATATCGTGCCTTGCTACAAACAAGATGTCGTTCCTGTCGGGTTTTACAAGGATAACTTGCCACAGGTCAAAATGACAAAAGTTCAACTTATCAGAGAAAAAGCTCTTAGATTTGTCGGAAAAAACGTAAAAAGTTCCAAACGACAACCTATCCCCGACACATATCTGGAAGCCTCAGATTTAGATAATAATTTTATCTCCCTGATTGTCTATTGGGGCGACTTTAAATATTATTTTGTTTTGCGTACAATACAACTTTAAAAATAAAATTTATAATATAAAATATTAAAAACAGGAGGAATAATGAAAAAAATAATAAAATTCGTTTTGATGATTGCGGTACTGTTTATGGGAACAGGAACTTTTGCAGCAAGTGGCGGGTCTATCGAGAAATTTCTCAGCCCAAATGTTGATGTATATGAGGTTAGAGCAAGTCACGTTCTTGTAAAAACAAGAAAAGAAGCTCTACAAATCAAAAAAGATATAGAAAGCGGGAAAATAACTTTTGAAGAAGCCGCAGAAAAATATTCACTTTGTCCGTCAGGACAAAAAGGCGGTGACCTCGGATATTTCAACCGCAAACAAATGGTTCAGCAATTTGCGGACACTGCGTTTGACCTGAAAGTCGGAGAAATCTCAGACCCTGTCGGCACACAATTCGGTTGGCATATTATAAAAACCACCGCAAAAAGATAAAGTATAAAGTTTGAGCCGCCCGTTTGATAAATCAAACGGGCGGCTCATTGTATGTGTTTTACATTCCCACAATTGCCCAATGCTCTAACAAGTCATTCCGAGTAACACGAACGACAAGCGAACAAGTTTGACACAGATTGTTACAAAGCGAACCAACGAACCTATGGTGAGTTGTGTGAGCCTGTATGCGTAGGCAAAGCCGAAGAAGAATAATATAAAATCTACACAATTAAAAATTGCTTGATTTTTAATCTTTGCAGAATGACGATAGCACTATTAACATTATGATTAGTTACAAACTCTTCAAAATCTGCAAAATCAGTGATTTAAACTGCGGTTTAACCTTATTGGCCATCTCGATTACTTCTTCATGTGCCAAATTCTTTGTAGAAACACCGCTTGCATAGTTTGAAATACAACTTATTCCCAAAACTCTCATTCCGCAATAATTAGCAACAATCGCCTCAGGCACGGTTGACATTCCGACAGCATCCCCACCCATATATCTGAACATTTTAACTTCAGCAGGGGTTTCATAACTCGGTCCTGAAGTCGCCACATACACGCCGTGTTTTAAATTTATACCCAACAAATGCGAAACGGAATCAGCAATTTTGATAAGCGTTTTGTCATAAATTGCAGACATATCTGGAAATCTTACCCCCAAAGTTTCGTCATTTGGTCCAAGCAAAGGATTTTCCCCCATAAAGTTGATATGGTCGGTTATCATCATAAAATCACCGGGACGATAACTTTTATTAACAGCACCTGCCGCATTTGTAATAATTATGGTTTTCACACCCAATTTTTTCATAACCTTGACAGGGTATGTCACGTCCTTCATTGAATGACCTTCGTAATAATGATTTCTTCCCTGCATCATCACAACTCTTTTGCCCATAATCTCGGCAAATACAAGTTGACCTTTATGTCCCGGAACGGTTGATGACACAAACCCCGGAATTTTATCATAAGGAATCGCATAGGTCGAATATTCATCAGCCAAATCACCAAGTCCCGAACCCAAAATCATGCCAATTTCAGGCACAAAACCGTCTGTAAACATTTCAATATAATCTAACGTATCTTTATTAACCATAACCCCACACCCTTGACACTAAAAAAGCACAACGGTACAAAACCGCCATGCCTTAAAATTTTTATTAACCTACTAATCTGTTATCATCAGCTTCTGATGCTTTGACCATCAAAGCGTGTTCAATAGGATTTTCTCTTGAATATGTTGTTTCGTGTACATCTTCAAAGCCAAAATCTTCACGAGCTTTTCTTGCTTGGTTTTCATCAACGATTTTCTTTGCAAGTTCAGCAATTTCATAAACAAGTTTATATCTGTTATCTGAATTTTCATTCAAATCCCACGCAACTTTAATAATTTGATCCATACTAAAAATTCCTCACTTTTACTATGTTTTAATAATATAATACAAATAAAAATTTAGCAAGTAGTGTTGTTTTGTTAATAGAATGTTACAATAAATTCAAAATTTAGCAAAAAATTAACAACAAAGGTTTTAGAATAAATACAGGTAGTAAAAATAGGAGAAGTTCAGTGTTAGAAGTATCAGGAGTTTCAAATTACGGAAAAACTGCAAATGTAAATTTTGGCAGAGGCATAAAAAAATATGATGACATAAAAGATTTAGAGGATGTAAAATATCTTGCGGCAACACAAGAAGGAGATTCCTTTGAACAAGAACATTTGATAGGCAACAGAGGGCTTTCAAAAGCAGACAAACAACAAATTTTACACGATGCAAGATCAAAAGCCGCAGGTTGGGCAATTTTCGGCGAAGGTATCAGCACATTGTACTATGCCTTACGTTCAGACAAAAAGATTGCTCAAAAATTTGATTTAGACCCTGTACAAGATAAAAAACTAATTCATCAAATCAAACGTGACCAAACTATCGCAACAATTCCGGCAGCAATTCCTGGACTTGGTAGCCTGTGGGCATTAGGAACATATATCTATTGCAAGGTTCAAGCCCCTGAAGATATTACAGTTAAAGGTTAAAGGTCAAAATTAATATATCTAAATGGCGGACGAGATGAAATCTCGTCCGCCATTCTAATCCTATTTTCCCGTTATTTCGTGATACATTTCCATATACAGAACTGCACTGCGTTTCCAAGAGAAATCTGCTGTCATTGCCGATTTTCGCATTGCATCAAACACATATTTATCCGTATAAACATACAAGGCACATTTAATCGCATTCAGCATATCCCAACCGTTATACGCCCAGAATTTGAAGCCGTTTGAATTGTCCAGCGGATAACCGGTCACAGTATCTTCCAAACCACCTGTAGCACGAACAATCGGCAAAGAACCGTAACGCATTGCAATAAGTTGGCTCAAGCCACAAGGTTCAAATTTTGACGGCATCAGGAAAAAATCACTTGCTGCATATAAAAGGTTTGCCAATTTTGCATCATACCCTACAAAAGTTCTGATATTCGGGGTATTATTTGACAACCAAATGAAAAGATTTTCATAATCTTTATCACCGCTACCCATAAACACAAAATCAGCGTCAAGTTTTTGCAACTCATACTGCATATCTCTTATTAAATCAATACCTTTTTGATTAACTAGTCTTGAAATAAATGCAATCAAAGGTCTTTCAGGATTATATTTAAGTCCGAAATATTTGCAAATTGCCTTTTTATTTTCCTCTTTTTTCTTCAAAGATTTCACATCATAATTTGCCTTCAAAGATTTGTCAGTTTTAGGATTGAAAACTTTGTAGTCAATACCGTTTAAAATTCCACGCAATTTATACTGTGCTCCACGCAAAGTATAGTCCATATTTTCGCCATACTCAGAACCCAAAATTTCACGGGAATAAGTCGGAGAAACCGCAACAACCCTATCAGAATATTGAATAGCACCTTTCATCCAGTTTACCATTCCGTAATGTTCACAACCCCATTGGTTATAAACAATATCCTTACGCATATTTGCAAAATCCAAGACATTTGAATACCAAATTCCCTGATATGCTAAGTTATGAATTTCAAAAACGCATTTTGTATTTGCCCAAAATTCATCAAACTTATAATTTGAATGCAAATACATCGGAATCATTGCTGTGTGCCAATCGTTTGCATGAATTACATCGGCTCTGAAATTCAAAGCTTTTGCATATTCCATAACAGCAAGCGAGAAGGAAATATATCTTTCATGTTCATATTGAGGGTCAAGATATTTCGGATAAACCTCTTTGAAACAAGAAAAATACCAATCATTTTTTATGAAAAATACGTTTATATTTGTATCAGGCAATTTTGTCATATACAAATTAAATTTGTGAGGCTGAGAACCGAAAGTCAACCACATTTCCGAATTTTCAAGTTCTTTAATCCCGTATTTTTCCTTGTCAATACAACCGTGCAAAGGTGTAAAAATTGCGATTTCAGCACTCTTTTCCAACTCTTTCGGCAAACTTCCGATAACATCGGCAAGTCCACCCGCTTTTGAAAAAGGTGCGACTTCCGCAGATGCAAATAAGATTTTCATTTTCCCTCTCTTTCTGAACATTTTATTATCAAATTATGAGAAAAATTGTGACGGATCCACAACTTCTCCATCAGATTCAAATTTAGGTTGGGCAATTCTTTTGGCTGATTTTTGTTCGGAATTTTCTACAGAATTTTCTTCAACTTTTTCTTCAACTTTTTCAGATTTACCACCTATCGGATTTTCCAACATAATTTTATTAATGTCAATATTCAAATTAAAATTCAATCCGTATTTTTGGACAATAAACGAAGCCTGATTCATACAAATTTGTGCCTGTTCGGTTGAATTTAAGCACATCATAACTTTATACATATTAACCTTATCAAGCATTATCAAATATTCACTCATCACACCTGTTTTTTCCATTTGGATAATTGAATTATTTAAAACGCCATAAGCAAGTTCAAATTTACCTTCCGAAATATACAGAACGCTCAAAACATACCAAGCCAAATGAAGCACGGAATTTAATCCTTTTTCTTTTGCGGTTTTAATAATTTTAAACAACATGGAAGAAGCCTTTTCAAACGAACCGAGTTGAACATAAGCATAACCAATCATCAAATCGGCAAACAATTCAACCGAATACAACATCGCCGACCTTGCAATAAGTTTCGCCTTGTACATCTCTCGTGCAAAGTCTTCCGGATTATCTTTAAACCTGTCAAAAGAATTTATAATATGATAAAGTAACGATGAGAATAAATCTTTTTCTCCTATCATTTGAGGATTTATCTTAACTTCTCTACCCTTTATCAAATTCTGCAACTGTTCAAATATTGCATATTCCTTAGGTATAAACGGCATAAGTTTGCGTGAGATTTGCAAAAATTCTTTCACATCTTCGTTAAGCGTCAAAACATCAACAAAAGCAATATATCCAACACCTTCCGATATCAAAAATTCCAATTCATCTTTTGTAATTATTGTATATTCAATTTTCTGCAAGTTTTCAGCATTCAAGACATTCAAAACATTGTAGCCGATATCCAAGCAATCCCCGAACGCTCCGATATGGAATAAAATTTTGACATACAGAATTGACATTATTAAGAAATTCAAATCAAAATCAGGAGATGACGGGTCTATCGAAGTGTTTTCAAGAGCCGATAATACATTGTGGGTCAAATCCATAGCGTAAAGATATGCACCTTCCTGCATTGCCCCCTGAATCATTTTTGAACCAAGTGCAACGTATTTGTCGATATCCCCGCTGTTTTTCAAATATTCCAGCGATTTTGTCACAATTTTAACACTTTCTTGCGGATTGTACTCATACATATTGTCTGCAACGTTTTCATATAAAGAAATTTTATATTTGTCTAAATCTTCTTGTGACCAAGTGTCAGAATATTTTTCCAAACATTTCATAATTTCGTTTGAACAGTTCAAATACGAAGAAAAATCACCCATTGCCAAGCTTATATTTGTAAGACTTTCCCATTCAAAAATAACCTTTTCATTATCTCCGATAATATCGTAGAAGAAAGTTTTGACAGGCGTCGGCATTGAATCGGTAAATACTTTTTCAAACAATTCATTGGCAATAGAAACCACTTCTTCATGATCAAGAACTTCAAGCAAAGCCTTTCGCAAAATGTTGTAATTTGGAAAATATACACAATTATTATACGAATACAAATAACCCATTTGAGCCAATTCTTCACCAATTTTTTGCCAATCTTTGTAACCTAAGGAGTTGATTGTTTTTTCATCAACACGAGTTCCGAGCAAAACAAGTGTCGCCAAAAATCTTATACTTTCTGCATTATCCTTTAGCAAATTTAAACGGCGTTTGATAAGTTTTTCTAACCCTGACGGAATAATTATTGTCTTCGGGTTAACCATTTCTATTGAGTTTTCGGCATACTCATAAACCCCTGACTCTAGCAGATATTGAATTGCAAAATCTAAAAACAACGTACTTCCGCAAGCATATTTTGCAATTCGTTGAAAATAAAAATCCGTCAAAATATTTTTGTAAAAATCATAATCCGCATTGACAATAGTTTGGAACGGAGTTGCCGTCAGCGTAACTTCCGTGTAATAACTTCTTGACAACAAGAAATGGAACTTTTTATGTAATGAATAATCTTTGTCGTAAGATATCAGGTAACTTATGCTTAATTCGTCCAAGAAATCGAACAACTGCTCCATTACATAAAGCGAACTTTCATCAATTTTTTCAAAATTTTCAATATAAATCAAAGTATTTGGAATGGCTTGAAGCATCGCCACAAACACGTTGCAATATTTTTCACGAGTTTCGCCCATATTTTGCATAGGACGTTGAACCAATTTGACCAAATCTTCAACCAACCCCTCGTTATCAATATTTCCAAACATTGAAAAATCGTTTGTATCAAACAGTTTTTGCGAAACAGTATATTCAAAAACCGAAGAAATCAAATCACGGAAAAACGAATACGGAGTGAATTTCATATCATCGTGACAAGTTACGGGGATTATATTTTCATAAAGCCCCATTTCATCAACCGTTGAAAGCAATTTCAAAGTATATGGCTGATACATCGCAGAAGCCTTAAGTGCCAAAATACCTTTAGGAACTTCCTGCAAAGTATTCACCACAGTATCAAAAACATTCATACCCGGAGCCTTGATAAATGCACAATTTATCTCCTCAAAATCAATTACATCAAGGTCATATACGGAATCTTCGCCTATTGAATTTTCTTCTGCCAAAACATCTTGAGTTAATTTTTCCTGATCAACAAGTGCAGATTGAACAAACATCGGAACTTCAGGTTCTTCAAGGTCTTGTTCCTTTTGAGCCTCATTTTTCAAAAGTTCGCCAACATTTACAAACTCTCTTACATTAATTTCAAAATAACGTTTAACAAAACCGTCTTTAACTGTCGCATTCAATGTTTCCAACTTGTAATGACTGCTGTATATATCATAAAAATCCTCGTCCGTGATTACTTGGAAGGCTTCCATAGCCTTCATATCAAGCGATTCACTGCTTGACATCAAATTCGCACTGAACCCTACATCAAGGTCGTACGGATTTCCGTCCGCCTCACGCTTCATTATTGAAAAATTACATTTTAAAGCAACACCTTTTTTCTTTAGCAATTTGATGTTGACCTTCGTAAGCATATTGATAAGTTCGATTGTTGCCTGAATTGCGGAATTAGCGGAAGAAGAGAAGGTATAATCTCGATTAAAACGAATTACATAAGTGTCACCTTTTACGATTTGACGGCGAACACACAGGGTTTGAACATAAGAACTAATCATAGCATCAATATTTGCCATGAATTTTTTGTATAACTGATTTGAGCCGAGTTTTGCTTTTACGACATTACTGTTCGGAAAATCAATTCTGACCACAGCAAAACTGTCAGTGTTCGATTCTCCCAACACTGCACTAATTTCGTTAGAATACCCGCATTTTACGCACTTCTCGTTTTTCAGAAGGTTAATTTTTCCGCACTTCGCACATTTTGTAACCAAAACTTCGCCACATTTTTTGCAGACATTTTTGGTATTAACCGTCTTGCAAACAGGACAAATTATTTTTAAAACCTTCTTACAATTCGGGCAAACTAATGCACCTTTATCAATTTCTGCTCCGCATTTTGGACATTCCATACTTTGATTGTACCATATTTCCTTCTTTTTAATCTAGTTCAAAAAGAGGATATTTATGCTATTATACTAACTAAGGGACGGTAAAATATGAGTATTATAGCTGACGACAACGATTTCAAAAAAAGTAAAGATGATTTTGAACAAAAACACAAAAATCCGATAATCAAACCTGAAACAATCGACAATGACAAAAAGTTTGAATTGAGTATAAGACCGAAAACTTTTGATACATATATCGGACAATCAGGTTTGAAAGAAACTTTAAAAATCACAATTCAGGCGGCAAAAAAACGTCAATCCCCGTTAGACCACTTGTTATTCTACGGTCCTCCCGGATTAGGTAAAACAACACTTGCTGGTGTTATTGCACAAGAAATGAATGTGGATTTCAAAATAACTTCAGCACCTGCTCTTGAACGTCCTCGAGATATCATCGGGATTTTGATGTCGTTGAAAGCAAACGAAATTCTTTTTATTGATGAAATTCACCGTTTAAATAAAGTTGCGGAAGAAATTTTGTATTCTGCAATGGAAGATTTTTACCTTGACATGACAACGGGAAAAAGTCAAACCGTCAAAACTTTACGAGTTCCGCTCCCAAAATTTACTTTAATCGGAGCAACAACAAAAGCAGGGGAACTCTCAGGTCCGTTAAGAGACAGATTCGGTATAATTCACAGACTTGAATTTTACACGGAAGACGAACTATCACAAGTAATTAACCGCACGGCGGGAATTTTAAGCATTGATATTGATAAAGAAGGTGCTCACGCTATTGCAAGACGTTCTCGTGGCACACCTCGTATTGCAAACAGACTGATTAAACGTGTGGGTGATTATGCTCTTGTCAAAAGTAACGGAAAGATTAACAAAAAAATTGCGGACGAATCGTTAGACATATTAAAAATTGACGAATTTGGACTTGATACAACAGACAGAAGCCTTTTGAAACTTATTATAGAAAAATATGACGGCGGTCCTGTCGGGATTGAAACAATCGCCGCAGCAATCGGGGAAGACACAAGAACATTAGAAGATGTTTGCGAACCTTATCTTTTGCAGGCTGGCTTACTCCAAAGAACACCACGAGGTCGTAAAGTTTCACCTGCAGCATATAGACATTTAGGCTACAGAACACAAGCGAAATCGAACCAACAAAGTTTATTTTAAGTAAAAATTCAATTTATGGACACGGGAAATGGTTGATAATCTTGACAAAATTAAAGCGGCGATAGAAATAGAGGCGAAATACCACTATATAGATATTCACGGCAAAAGACAAAAATTTTCGAGTTTTATCAAACAGGAAGCTAAATCAAATTACAAAAAATCTAAAAAAAATCCCCGTTGGGCAGTCGTTATTGAAGCATTTGAACAGTATCCGTGCCTATCAATGCCTGACAGAAAAAAGGCAATCGACCAACTTATAAAAGTTATAAAAACTGACCTTCAACAAGAAAAAGAAGATAAAAAACAAGAAGAAAATCAACAACTTCAACGCTCAAAACACCCGTCAGAAGTTGACGTAATGTACATAAAAGGAGTAGGTCCGAAAGTTGCCTACAAACTAAACAAACTAAACATTTTCACCGCTCAAGATTTGATGATGTATTTTCCTAAAAAACACGTTGATTACTCTTCAAGAACTCTAATCAAAAACCTTGAAGAAGGTCAATCCACAACGGTTTTTGGCTATGTAAAATCAGTTTCTGCATTTAACACAAAGAAAAATCTTGCCGTCATAAAAGTTGTAATCGGGGACGAAAGCGGAAGATTTGAACTAAGCTTTTTCCAAAACGGTGCAAACAAATACCTGCTTGAACGCACAAAAGCTCAATTCCCCGTCAATGCCGCCATTATGATTTCAGGCATGGTGAAAAGAAATGCTTACGACAACAGACTAACAATGGACAAGCCGACATATTCGATTATGAACGGCGAATTTTTAGAAAATCCCGATTCTAATTTGAACCTTGCCCGAATTGTCCCGATTTACACGGTTTGCGAAGGGTTAAACATAAAAACTCTCCGCAAAGCAATATTTAACGCAATCGAATTGTACAAAGACGAAATAGTTAATGTCGTACCTGACGAAATTCGTCAAAGATTAGGAATTTTGGACAAAAAAATTGCGGTAAAACAAATCCACTTTCCAGAATCAAACGACATGCTTGAACATGCCAGATTTTCGCTAATTTTTGAAGAGCTCTTCTTAATTCAACTAAAATTAATCAGATTGCGTGAAGCCACAGCAAAAAATACTCCGTCTTACGCACTAAAAGTTCACAAAGACGGACTTGTTCAGCAATTTATAAAGGACTTACCGTTTGAACTCACATCAGGACAAAAACAAGCCGTAAACGAAATTCTAAACGATATGAATTCCGATGCACCGATGCAAAGACTTTTACAAGGGGACGTTGGTAGCGGTAAAACCGTTGTCGCAACAATTATGCTACTTGCTGCTATTGAAAATGGTTATCAGGGTGCGTTAATGGCTCCAACCGAAATTCTTGCACAGCAACACTACAACAACCTTGTTGAATGGCTTACTCCAATGGGTTTAAGTGTCGGATTATTTTTAGGCAGTCACGGCAAAAAATTACGTCAAAAATTTGAAACAGACCTTAAAAACGGTCAAACTCATATTGCGGTCGGAACACACGCACTAATTCAAGAGAAGGTAGAATTTAAAAATCTTGGGGCAATCGTTGTTGATGAGCAACATCGTTTTGGAGTAAAACAACGTAACGTACTTAAAAAGAAATCTCAAAACCCGCAAATCTTAACAATGACGGCAACTCCAATACCAAGAACACTTGCACTGACCGTTCACGGGGATTTGGATTTGACAGTAATAAACGAATTACCGAAAGGCAGAAAACCTATCAAAACAATGCTTACAGGTTCACATCAACAGGTTTGGAAACTCATAAGAGAAGAAGTTGATGCAGGACGTCAAGCCTACATCGTCTATCCGCTGATTGACGAAAGCGAAACATTATCAGCCAAAGCCGCAACAATCGAAGCAGAAAAGTTGCAAACCGAAGTTTTCCCCGAATACAAAATCGGACTTCTTCACGGGAAATTAAAAAATGACGAAAAAGAAACCGTAATGAAGGAATTTAAAGAAGGTAAATATAACATTTTGGTATCAACAACCGTTGTTGAAGTCGGTGTCGATGTTCCGAATGCAACGGTTATGGTAATCGAAAATGCCGAACGTTTCGGCTTATCACAACTTCACCAGTTGAGAGGACGTGTAGGGCGTAATTCACTTCAATCCTATTGCGTTTTGATAACTTCTTCACGAAGTCAGGAAACCCGAGAACGTTTAAGCATAATGACAGAAACAAATGACGGTTTTGTCATTGCGGAAAAAGATTTGCAACTGCGAGGTCCTGGGGAATTTTTGGGAACTCGTCAATCAGGTTTGCCTGATTTGATAATTTCAGACATTGTGCGTGATGCGAAAATTTTAGAAATTGCTCGTAATGAAGCGATTGATTTTGTCAAAAATAACGATATAGAAAAATACCCTGCATTAAAAACCGTAACCTCTCTTGAAATGTTTACGGGACTTGATATTTAACCGACAGATTGAAATAAATTTCACCCCTTGACTTTGTTAAAAAATCCATTAAAAGATTGATGTAAAAACTAAAAATATGTAATATTGTAGAAGTGGGAAATTTTACCCACAGACTTAGGGAACACAAAAGGGATAGCTTAAATAATGAGTAATGAATTAAAAAATTCAATATCTACCGACCAATTATGTAAAGAGTATGATTGGTACCAAAGCAATTTTCCTGAGATTGTTCAAACCTCTTGTGACGAATTTTTTGCCCCTAATTTCAGAATGGAACTTATCGGACTCAGCAAAAACATCAACTGTCTTACTGATGATGAAGCCTGCTTTGTAACAAAAATTAAAATCGACAAAGAATACGATATGTTCTTTAGATTGACTGCAAAAACGATTGATTTAATACTTACAAAAATTCTCGGACAATCAAAAACAAAATTTAATATAAACAAAATTTCAGAACTTGAGGCGAAAATTATAACCTCTTTTAATGATTATCTTTTTGAACATTTGAAAGGAATGTTACAAAATCCACCTCAAAATGAATTAAAACGTAATAATTTTGACGTAATTCACCTAACGTTTATAATAAAAGAAAAGGACGACTACAATAACAAAACGGGAAAAATCGTAATCTCTTTACCGGCAGCGTTATTAAGTCCGGAAGCAGTATCTTCGCACGAAAACACTTTTTCGGAAGATAACTTCCCAAATGCGGAAACCTTCGCAAAGGTTTATGTCGGCAAAACAAAATTCAAACTTCACGACATCAAGAACCTTGAAACCGAAGACGTAGTCGTTTTTGAAAACAGTAATATAGAAAGTTTACAACTGTCAGTGTATGGGGAAACCTTCCCCGTAAAAATAAATCCGAATATGGATATATTGATACCCGCAGAAGATGACGGAGGAGAAACAATGGGAACTAACGCTCCTAATATATGGGATAGCATAGAAGTAGAAATGAACGCAGAATTTGATTCTGTCAAGGTTACTCTTGGCGAATTAAAAAGCATAGAAAACGGACTTGTTGTTGATTTGACATCACTTTACGACAACAACGTAACCCTAAAAGTCGAAGGGAAGCCTATTGCAAGCGGTAGTCTTGTAATCGTAAATGACAGATACGGTGTAAAAATAAATCAAGTTCTTACTCCTGATGTACCAAAAACAAAAGCTGCACCTGCATTAAGCAATACAGAAGGTGAGGAAGACACCTTGCAGGTAAATTATGATGATGAAGGTGAAAACGAAGACAACTATTCATCTGAAGACAGTTACGATAACTCAAACGAAGACGAAACACCGTCAGGAGATGAAGAAGGCGGAGAAAACGATGACGAAGAGTTTGATTACAGCGATTTTGAACTTGAAGACGAAAACATTTAATAACAATTAAAACAATTTTTATTAAACGGGGAGAACAACAAAATAATGGGCGGATATGTAGTAAATTTCACGGTATATACAATGGCAATGATAGGGCTAATCTGTTTTGCCGTATTTGTTTATAAAAAAATAATGAACGGTGAACTTGGGAAAAAACGCACAAACTACATTGAAATTGAAGACACACTGAACCTCAACCCACGCAAAACTCTCCACGTTGTAAGAGCAGGGAATGAGAAATTTTTAATCGCCTCTGACGTTGACAGAACCTCGTTAATCTCAAAATTAAACGACAATCAACAGCTCCCGCAACAACAGTATTCTCAAGATAATGTAAGACAAAACTTCAATGACGTGATGAATTTTGTCAAACAGCAACAACCGACAAAAACTATTCCTCAACAAAAAACAAAACCTCACGTTCATCTTGAACCGATTACAAGAAAAGCGGACAGAGGAGTAGGAATTTCAAACTTGAGAAAAAGTCTTGATTATAGAGCGGGCGAAGTAAATCTTGCTCAGCAACCGCAAATAAACAGAACTATAACACCAAAAGCTCAACCGCAAGCGGTTTCGCAAATTCGACAACCGCAAAGAACAGCAAGTCAAAGAGTTCCCGTAACACCGCAACCAGTAAGAAAAACGAGCGGGTCATCACTCCGAGATATGGCAAAAAAAATAAACGAACTATAAGGACATAATTAATATGGATCAAATACAAAATTTAAACCCTGTACTGCAAATGCTGATAGTTATGGCAATGTTTTCACTATTGCCGTTTCTGTTTTGTTGTATGACAAGTTTTTTGAGATATGTAATTGTGTTTGCAATGCTCAAAACAGCAATGGGGACTCAATCAGTACCGCCTGCAATGGTAATTATCGGATTATCAATGATTTTGACCTTCTACACAATGGGACCGACTTTTCAAAAAATGTACGATATGGGTTCAATTCCTTATAAACAAAATCACGATATGGTTGCGGCAATTCAAGAGGGTTCAAAACCTTTAAAAGAATTTATGCTAAAACAAACTCGAGAAAAAGATTTAGTATTTTTTGTGGAACTTTCACAAAAAGCAAAACCGAAATCGCCCGATGAATTAACAATTTGGCAGGTTGCACCGGCATACATTATCAGTGAATTAAAAACCTCATTCGAAATAAGCTTCATCATATTTGTACCGTTCATCATTTTGGATTTGGTAGTTGCAAATATCCTGTTAGCACTCGGGATGATGATGTTATCACCAACAATCATTTCAATGCCGTTCAAACTGCTGATATTTATCGCCGTTGACGGGTGGACGTTAATCGTACAAGGTTTGGTGTCAAGTTATAACTAAAAAGATAAGGACAAAATTATGGAAATGTTACTTGAATATCTTGCTAAAGGATTTTTAATAATGCTATCAATATCGATGCCGTGCGTACTTGTTGCGGCGGGAATCGGTCTTATTGTCGGTATTTTGCAGGCGGTAACACAGGTTCAGGAACAAACAATCGCTGCCGCACCAAAAATATTGGGGGTATTTTTGGTCATAATCATTGGCGGTGTAGGCTTTATCAAACTTTTAACGGGTTTGTTTCAAGAAGGTGCAGTTCTAGCATTTAATACGATTCCGCAAAGTGAAAGTTTCGCACTTGATGCAAATTATCACAAATACACCACACCGTTTTCCTCTGAGATGAAAGACAGATTTAAAAATGTTGATAATATCAATGAAATTATGAAAAATCCGGGGAAAGTTCCGTATTTGGACAATGCACAACGTCAAAAATATTTGCCTGCCGCAAAAAATGCAATGCCCAAACCTGATTTGGTAGAATCGAAGAGAATTTTAGGAAGATAAAATAATAAATGGACAGTCTATACACCGCAATAGCTCAAATGTTTCCGACAATGAACACCTACCTTATGGCAGGTGCGTTGGTTTTTGCAAGACTAATCGGGTTTTTCAGATTTTGTCCGATTTTCAACAGAAAAGATATCCCCGCTTTGGTAAAAATTCCACTGGCATTAATTGTCACAATCTTTATAGTACCGTTTTTATCTCCCGAAAAAGTTATGACACATTGCGATTCTTTTGCCTTGTCACTTTTATTAAACATTGTAACAGGTGCGGTAATCGGTTATATGGCACAACTTATAACCATTGCGGTTGACTCGGGGGCCGAAATGATTAACATGCAAATGGGACTTCAGGCGGCAACGGCATTAGACCCGACAACTTCTGCACAAGTTTCACTATTAACTAAAATTTTCTCACTTTTGGGAATAATTCTTTTTATCCACGTTGGTGGAATTTATTGGCTATTCAAAGCGTTGGTAAGAAGTTTTGAAATTTTCCCGCTGTATTCATCGATTTTACCGATTGCACAACTTGCAAAAATGGATTTGTTGATAAAATTATCCTCAAATACCTTGTATATGGGCTTACAAATTGCTGCACCCGTATTGTTAGCAACACTTGCTCAAGATATTATTTTGGGTGTAATTTCAAGAACAGCACCTCAGGTAAACGTATTTACCTTGAGTTTCTTGTTTAAACCCGTAATCGGAGCGGCAATTTTAATTTGGATTTTGCCAATGCTGATGAACGTAATTGAAGATTATTTCTTGAGTTTTGCAAATATTATTTAAAAAAAATAAAAAGTAATCGAAAAGATTATCGATTACTTTCGGTGGAATTTACCATTTGTAGAAGAATGTAAGGATATTTATTTTTGGATTAGTCAACGATTGCTGAAATTATTGCGGCAATGCCTGCAACACCGGCAACGGTTGCTAAAGTTTTTGTAGTTTTAGAGCTTCTGCGTTCAACATAATAGTAGTTGTTGTTGCAGCGTTTTGCCATGCGAGGAGGACGTTGCCCATGATACCCGTTGCCATAGCCTCTGCAACAATGTGAATTATGACCGGCAGCAAAACAAGGTGTTGTAATCGCTAAACATAAAATAGTTGCAAAAATCTTTTTCATAAGGCACCTCCTATAACTTTTCCTATTGCTTACATGTATATAACGATTTAAAATAAAAAAAGTTCATTTTTTGTTCAAAATTCGTTCTTTTCCCTCATAGAAACAGATTCCGGATCGGAGTCCGGAATGACATATTGGTGGACATAACAAAGCCCTCGTCATTCTGAAATGTAGGTCAGGCACCGCCTGACACATAAAATTCCGTTGAAATGTTATTTTTACATGATAAAATCAGTTTATGCAAAGTTTTGCATTGGATTATTAATTTTAGGAAGGGAAATATTTAATGAAAAACGGAATTGAAAACGGTTATTATCACGAAATCACCCCAGGTGGTTACGGTATCGCAATAAAAGCAGGTGATATTTTATTTTCTAAGCAATCGCCGTTCCAAAAAGTAGAAGTTTTTGAAACAGATTCAAAATTAGGCAGAGTTCTTACTCTTGACGATTTGATGATGACAACGGAAGGCGATGAATATCATTACCACGAAATGATTGCACATATTCCGATGATGCAACACCCAAACCCTAAGACAGTTCTTGTAATAGGCGGTGGTGACGGCGGCACAATCAGAGAAGTTATGAAGCACAAAACCGTTGAAAAAGCCGTTCTTTGCGAAATTGACGGAATGGTTATTGAGGCTTGCAAAGAGTTTTTACCTACAATTTCTTGCGAACTTGACAACCCGAAAGTTGAAATTCTTGTTCAAGATGCTATCGAATACATCAAAGACAAAAAAGATATGTTTGATATTATCCTGATTGATTCAACAGACCCAATGGGTCCAGGGGAAGGTTTATTCACCGAAGAATTTTACACCAACGTTAAAAATGCTCTTAAACAAGGCGGTATTATGGTTGCTCAATCAGAATCACCATTCACCAACAAAGAAGAAATCAAAAAAATGTACGATTTGTTGAAGAAAGTATTTCCGATTTGTTCAACTTACACTTCAAACATTCCGACCTACCCTGGCGGATACTGGGCTTGGGCATTCTGTTCAAGAGAAGTTAAACCGTTAGAATACTTCAACGAAGAACGTGCAAACGAAATTATCCCGACTTGTAAAATTTACAACAAGGAATACCACAATGCACGTTTTGCACTACCGAACTACTTAAAAGAGTTATTATAAAACCCATATTTCCACTTGATTTTTGTGGAAAAATATTATATAATAACTACTTGTAACGACAGTTAAGGGGTAATTATCAATGACAGAAAAAATCACAATTCGTTCAGACAGAGAAACAGATTACAAATTTATGTACAAAGGTGAAGAAGTTGTTTTAGGTGCAGGCAAAATTATTGCTATTGCTGACGGTTTGGAACACGTTGTTCTTCCGACTTGTGCAATGAAGATAATGAATAATTTGATTGTCGTGAAAGACGATGTTAAAAAAAACAAATAACAAATACATAATAAAAGCATATTTTTAAAGACCGATAAAAACTATCGGTCTTTTGTTTTGTGTATAGAAATAGGTGAAAATTACTAAGATTTAGCTTTGTTTCTTTTGAACAGCAACAACAACGGAATCAGGATAAAACACAACAATCCGAAAATTCTGAACGAATCCATAAATGCCCACAAACTTGCCTGTTTTAATAATATTCCATACTGAGAGTATTCAGCCATGTGATGAGCAACGGAAATATGTGTATATTGAGCAAGTGCAGCCGTTATGGCTTGTACCCTTTCAACAAATGCATCGTTAAGTTCGTTCAACTTTCCAACCATCATATATTGGTGAACTTGCCCAAATCTTGTCAACATAGTTGCAACAAGTGAAGTTCCAACCGCACTGCCGATATTTTTCAACAAGTTTTGAATACCGCTGGCATTTGTCATCTGCATATTAGACAAAGTTTCCATTGACAAATTGATAATCGGAACCATACAAAGTCCCATACCAAGTCCCATAATATAGTTCGGAATCATAATATTTTTACTTGCGATTTGAAGGTTCAAAAATCCGAAGAACAACCCCGCACATCCAAGCAATATCAAGCCAATACATACCAAACCTCTTTTATCGACTTTATCCGCAATCAAAGCACAAATTATCATTGCGGTCATACTACCCAAACCTCGTGGCATCATCGAATAACCGCTTAAAAATGCCGTGTAACCCATCATACTTTGCAAAAATTGCGGTAAAATCGCTAACGAAGCATAAAGTACCGCTTGCATTACAACCTGAATAACCGTACCGATTACAAAATTTCTATCCTTGAACACGCTCAAATCAATAAGAGTATCTTTTCTTACGATTTGGGAAATGAAAAAACAAATACCTGCGGTACAAGAAATTCCAAAAATCCAGCAAATCCAAGTTGCGTTGAACCAATCGGCGTTATTACCTTTATCAAAAAACACCTGCAAACACAACAACCAAACCGTTAAGAAGAAGAAACCCAAAGTGTCCATTTTAACGCCTTTTTGACGTTGTGAATACGGTGGATTAAACAATAACTTTTTGGATAAAATCGCAGCAAGGCAACCACACGGAACATTTATGAAAAATATCCACGGCCAAGACCAGTTATCGGTAATCCAACCACCCAAAACAGGTCCAATAATCGGTGCGATAATTACGCCCATACCAAATACAGCCATTGACGTTCCACGTTTTTCTTTCGGGAAACTCTCCATCATCAAAGCTTGAGATATCGGCAAAATTCCGCCACCACCCGCACCTTGCAAAATTCTAAAGACAACCATTTCTCCAAGATTTCTCGCCATACCGCAAAGCAAAGATGCAACGGTGAAAAGCAAAATACTTATTATATAAAAGTTCTTTCTACCCAAAAGTTTACTAAAAAAGTCAACTGACGGGATAATAATACCGCTTGCGATAAGGTAACTTGTCAAAATCCACATACTCTCATCACGAGTAGCCGAGAAACTTCCCGCCATGTGCGGAAGAGCAACGTTTGCGATAGTACCGTCAATTACATATATAAAAACCGCAAGCAAAGACGGAATTGCACATATCCACGGATTTTTCGGAAGATACTTGTTCTCATCATCTGTATCTTGAATATTTACTGTATTTTCAGCCATTTTTCCTCTTATACAAGAATATCGACATTTTACCGCCGATATTCTTATTTTATTCAAATTGTTTAACTACTACTTAACTTTTACCTTCGGCACTACTGACATTCCCGGAACGATGTTATATTTTGTAGTGTCAATGTCTTCGGTAAATACGATTTTAACAGGGATTCTTTGAACAATTTTTACGAAAGAACCCACCGCATTTTCAGGCGGGAACAAACTTGATTTAGCACCTGAAGCTCTTTGAATACTGTCAATTTTACCCTTAAACACACGGTTTGGATAAGTATCAACCTTGATATCAACAGGTTGACCGGGGTGCATACCTTTAAGTTGATTTTCTTTGAAGTTTGCAACTACCCAAACGTTTTCAGGAACAAGTGTGAACAACGGTGAACCTGCCGTAACATACATACCTTTTTCAACACGTCTTGAAGATACCGTACCTGCTTGAGGTGCATAAATTTTTGTATAAGATAAATCAAGAGCGGCTTTGTCTTTTGCAGCCTTTGCAGTTCTCAAATCAGCATCTGCAACAGTTTTACCGTCACTTGTTGAGAACAACGCTTGGTTTGCATTGGTCAAATTTGCTTGAGCACTGTCATATTTAACCTTTGCCGCATCGTAAGTTTGTTTTGAAACAGCACCTTGTTCATACAAGTTTTTATATCTGTCCATATCTTTTTTCGCAAGGGCAATATTTGATTCTGCAGCTGCTAAATTTGCTTTTGCGTTAGATTGGTTAAGTTTGATTTTTTCATAAGTTGAATCCGCTTGTTCAAGTTTAACCTGATAGTCAGCATCATCAATTACCGCAACCAAATCACCTTCTTTAACGTGTTGGTTATCCGTTACATAAACCTCTTCGATTTGTCCCGAAACACGAGGAGCAACGTTAACGGTTGTTGTTTCAACATAAGCATCATCTGTTGATTCGTATTGCATTTCTTTCACAACGTAAAATCCTGCTGCAACCAACAAGATTGTAATAATAACAAAAGCTATCGTTCTTTTCACACCTTTTTTGTGAGGGTGAGTTGAAGTTTCTTCAGTTTTTTGTTTTTCTTGAGTATTTTCTTCCATCTTTTATAACCTCTTTTATATGTTCATCTGGACTTCTTTTTCTAAACCTTGCCTAAATTCAATTATGGCACTTATTAATTTTTCTTTTTTCTCCTCAGAAATAATTTCAGGCATTTTATCAATATATTTTTTCAATTTGTCAATCGCATCTTTTAAAATGGCAATACCTGATTTTGTTAATTTCATCTTTCGGACAAGGCGGTTATTTTTTGTATCAGCAAATCTCTCAATATAACCTTTTTCTTCTAAGGTATTCAAAAGTCTGCCCGTTCCCGCTCTGTCTTTTAAAATAAGTTGAGCCAATTCTCTTTGGCAAATACAACCGTTTGCATCAATCGTATCCAAAACGATAAATTCATCAGCAGTAATTCCCATATTTAAACCTTGAAAAATTTGAACCGACAAATACTTGCAATACCTTGCGGTTTGCTCAAATTGATAAAATACTGAATCTATATAATGTGTTGTTTTTTTCATAAGCCTGATTGGATATTTCTATATGTTGTAAAAATAATGTGTTGCATTTACAACAATATTATGTTATCATACTATCAGATAAATTGCAAGTATTATTTTAAAGAGGTATAAAACATTGAAAAAGAAGATAATAACGCTATTATTAGCAAGTTTTATTATTAGCAATTTAACCCCGTTGGCATGCTTTGCCATTAATAATAAAACTACGGAAGCCAAAAAGATTTCTATTTCAAAAAGCCACAAACAAAGAGCAAAAAGTGACGAATTTAAGTATGAATATATTAATTATAACTGGTGGTCAAATTTCAACGACAACCTTTTGACAGGTTATATTGATAAGGCAATCCAAAACAATTACAGCCTAAAAATGGCAACAATCGCCGTTGATGAATACTATCAGGCAATAAAAATTCAATTCGCTAATGAATTACCATCAGCGGGTGTCGGATTTGGTACGGGTTACAGCAAAATGCCTTTAGGAACATCTTCAGATTGGGGATTTGCAACTCCTGCAATCGCAAGTTACGAACTTGACCTGTTTGGCAAAAATCACAACAAAACAGCCATGTCTAAAAAAGATTACGAAGGTTCACTTCAAGATGAACGTGCCGCATATATTTCTATCGCCTCGGCAGTCGGCACAACTTATTTGAACATCGTTAAACTTGACAGAATGATTGAATTACAAGAACAAATCGTTCAAGACCGAAAAGTTATCTACGACTTAATGCTTGCAAGAAACAAAGAAGGTTTGACTTCAACCGCTGATACCGTAAAGGCAAACAAATCTTACATTGCGGGCAACAGCGATTTAACCCAATACAAAAAAGACAGAACCAAATTACTTAACCAATTAGCGGTTTTAATCGGAGAAAACCCGAATAATGCAGAAAGCCTGAAAAGAGCTCCTTACAGTTCTTTGAATTTTTCGGGCATAATTCCTACAGAAATTTCATCAGATGTTGTTACACAACGTCCTGACTACATCAAAGCAGAAAAAATGGTGGAAAAATCAGGAATTGACGTAAGGGTAGCAAGAAAAGAATTTTTACCAACCCTAAATATCGGTGCAATCGCATTATTCTTTGCTAACGATTTCGGTAGCATTTGGACTACAAAAAACGCTCTTGCAATGCTTGGCGGCGGACTTAACCTGCCAATCTTCACTGGCGGTCGCAGAATTGCTAACCTAAAACTTAAAAAAGATACTTATGAAAGAATTTTGAACAGTTACTACCAAACAAATTTAACGGCAATTCAAGAAATCAACAATGCTTTGGTATCAATCAGACTTGATGAAGAAAAATACGCAGATACCCAAAAGCAAGCAACCTTAGAGCGTGAAGATTTTGGCTATAGTACAAACAAATACAATCAAGGTACAATTTCTAAATTAGACTTGGTTCAAGTCAAAGAAAACGTACTATATACGGACAAAATGGTTGTAAACGATAAAATTAATTGTTTGGTAAACTACATCGAATTGTACAAAGCAACCGGTACGCAATTATAATAAAGACTTAATCATATTTTTACTTACTAAGCGTCGGTATCTTTCTGATACCGGCATATTTTTTTTATTTTTTAAACAAGTTCTTCCAATCGATCTTCCAACAGACTTTTTTGAAATTCCTCACATTCAAGCATCAAATCATAAATTTGAGCATATTTTGAATTGTGCAAAACCTTGCCGATATCATCAATTCCGACAAAATCAATCGTATAAAATGAAGAATTTTTGTCTAAAATTCTTATAAATCCGACCTCTTCAAACAAGCTCAACATCATTTCAATAACTTTTATGGACTTACCCAAGAAACTTGCACATCGCACAAGTTCCACCTTCCCGTTATTGTTATGACTTGCAAATTTCAACATCTTGCCTAGAGTTGTCAAAAATTCCTGTTCTTCCCAAACCTTCGGCTCATATTTCATAAAATGAAGTTTATCAGCCCCCGTTTTATCCAAAATCAGGTCAAAAGTTTCCCTATCTGCAGGATAATCAAAAAACAACAACACATCACACTGCGGAATATCTTGTCTTGTAAAGGTATTTGCAAAAATTGCATCAAACGGTTTGAGCAGATCTTTTACGGGTTTACTTTCGGCAAAAACCTTAACCTTAGCATCTGTTCGTCTGATATAATCATTTACATTCGTCAAATCTTTAACCTTTGTTCGACAATCGTTAATCCTATATCGAGATTTCGGAGCCTCTTCTTCAATCAAAGCTTCTGAATGAATATCATCAACAATTAATTGAACAGACGTATTTCCGTTAAACTCGTTAATTTGCGGGTGAAATGCCAAATCAAGATTATCACCTGATTTCAAAGTTATGTCTCCACGCTTCCACCAAATTGCGGTAAAATCACCAACAGGCGAAGTCAACCCGAGTCGCAAATGCGAATTATCGGAACCCATTAATTTTTTCTGCGTGACTTTTAAATTATTAACCTGAAAAATCGGACTTCTGTTTAATGCCCCAAACGGTTCAAGTTGAGAAATCTCTTCAACCAAATCCGTTGTTATATCTCGTGGCTCAAGGATTAAATCAATATCAACAAACGGTTTTAAATCTTTGTTTGCAGTGTATTCTTTAACCGTAGCATTTAAGGCTTTTTTAACGACTTCAAAAGGAGTCTTTGCCCCCGTAAACCCTAGTCCTGCCGCAAGTTTATGCCCACCAAAATTGTCAAACAATTCTGCATTGGCAACTAAAACATCATACAACGGAACACCCTCAATACTTCTGGCAGAACATCTGAACTGGTCTTTATCTTTGACATAAACCATTAAAAATACGGGTTTATAATACTTTTCAACAAGTTTTGACGCAACAATCCCGATAATCCCGATATGCCATTCATCACTGTACAAAACGATTGCGGGATTACGATTACCCTCTTTTTGCACCATTTTATCCGCTTGTGCAAAAATTTCCTGACACAAAGTTTGACGAATTTTGTTAAACTCATTCAGAGTCGCAACCGCCATGGAAACCTCTTGCGGATTTTCGGAAATCAAAACCTTTAACGCCGCATCAACGGTATCTAAACGACCTGATGCGTTAATTCTCGGAGCAACTCCAAAGGCAATATTTTCAGACGTTACACCTTTTGTAATGTCATAACCTGCACTTTCCAAAAGTTGCCTAAGCCCGTCATGCCTGCCTTTTGAGATTAAATCCAAACCTTTTGTCACAAAATATCTGTTTTCACCAAGTAGCGGAACGACATCAGCAACCGTACCGACCGCAACAAATGGCAAAATTTCATAAATAAACTCGGTTTTTTCATACTTCATCAACAAAGCTTGAGAAACCTTGAACGCAACTCCACACCCTGCAAGATATGTCAAATGTTCAATTTGCTTTGCCGAAAGAGTTTCATCAAGAGCATTCGGAGCCTTCGGATTGACGATTGCATAGGCTTCAGGCAACTCTTCAGGGGCTTCGTGGTGGTCTGTAATTATTACATCAATAATTTTAAAACTGTTCAAAAATTTGACGGCATTCACATCGGAAATTCCGCAGTCAACGGAAATTATAACTTTGGGTTTTACTGTCGTCATTAATTTTATAAGAGCTTTGTTGTCAAATCCATGACCTTCGTTTTCTCTGTCGGGAATAAAATAATGAACATTCGCACCCAAAAATTTTAGAGTTTTATATAAAATAGCAGTCGAAGTCACACCGTCAGCATCAAAATCGCCGTATATTACGATTACTTCGTTATTTTCAATAGCTTTTGATAAACGATTGACCGTTTTTTCCATGTCAGTAAAAACAAACGGGGAAGTCAATTTCATCTCCAGCGGGTTCAAAAACTCCCTAATTTCTTCTTCTGTCTTTATTCCACGGGTAAATAACAATCTTTTAATCAAAGATTTTTCATTAATATTTGTACTCTCAACAATCCACTCTTTTCTCATATCTCCAAGTCCTATAACAAAATAATAACACATAAATGCGTGATATTAAATTATGTAAATTTCTTTATATTTTGCGAAAAATAAATTAGAATGATAATATGGTTTACAGCACTATCGGAGGAAAATATATGAAAAACGTATCAAAAATATTTGCCGTAGTATTAGGCTTGGCATTCACTGCAAACTTGGCAATGGCAGAAACAACACAATTCACACCATTGAATTTTGGAGATAACACAACAGTAAAAACAACAAGTTCAACAATGACCACTGCTGATTCCAAAAACGTATTGCTTGACCCTAGCCAAGTAACAGGCGGAACTAAAATGCAAAACGCAATTTTGCAATTAGACAACGCACAAGTTGAAGTAAGAAATAAATTACTTGAATACAGAACGGATTATGCAAAAATCGACAGCCAATATTCAACAACAAAAGCGGAAAGAAAAGCTGCAAAACAAAAAATAAAACAAGCTGAAAAGAAAATTAAAAACTTAGATAGAGCAAAGAAGAAAATTAAAGTAAACTTTGAGCAAAAAAATAATATCTAGTTAAAGAGAGAGAAGGGTTATTTGAACAAAATAACCCTTTTTTATGGATAAAAACGAAATGTAACAGAAAAATAAAGAAAAGACTTGATTTTAAAAAATGTTTATAGTACATTTGTTTATGCGGAAAGAGAACAGTGGATGTGAAACTTTTTGCAAAACATGGGCTGCTAGCTCAGGTGGTTAGAGCGCACCCCTGATAAGGGTGAGGTCGGTGGTTCGAGTCCACTGCGGCCCATATAAAAAGGATAGTGACATTTGTTACTATCCTTTTTATTTTGTTGTAATAGGGCGAGAACCACATTTTATGGTTCGGAACGAGTGAGCCAAGTGCGGAGCCTTGAGCCTTATTAGCAAGCTGTCCGCAGGACTTATAAGGCTCAAGCGTAGTCACGTCGATGGCGAACGAAGTGATATGTCCACTGCGGCCCATATTTAAAACACAATAATAGCAAGGCTTTTAGACCTTGCTTTTTTAATGCAAATTTTGCTAAAAATACTTTTATGTAATATTTATGGACTGACCTGTTTTGTGTAATTGCTATAATTCAGTCATACTCTGCAAGTTTGGTTGAAATTGTAACAATATATTTCTATTGTTATAATTTTGGGCAATATTTAAGGCTTCAAAATCTTTTTATAATTATTGGTGAAAAGATAAGTTAAATTACAATGCTACAAAAACTGGGGAAAAATATTGGTAATGAAATTATTGGTTGGGCAATAACGAGTAAAAATAGTTTACTTGCTACCAGACCTGTAAAAATTTGCCCAACAGGATTAAAATTAAAACCCCAAATAGAACATGATATTGTTTGTATTCATGAAAATAATTTCTTAACAAATATCAGAAAACTTGAACTTAATGAAAAAGATTCTAAAATATTTGAAAACTTGCTATCAACACTAGATTCTTCTGCCAGAACAGAATTAAGAGAAATGTTCAATTCTGTAATAAACAGGCCAAATATTAATTTAAATGAACTCAAAAAATTATTTGCAGGTAGAGAATATAATACTTGGCTCTACAACAGAAGGAAGATCTCGTACAACAATCCTATTTTAAATAATTATGATAGATTATATGTTTTACTTGATAGATTGAAAGCTGGAAATTTACAACCACAACATGCTGAAATAATTAAATATTGTGACAATGATGCACTTGAAGTTTTTATGGATAAAAATATTCTTGGAGAAAGAATATTGCCGAATGAATATATGAAAAAACTTTCAATAATACCAGAGAAAGAAAAACTGCATATTAGTAAGATTTATTCATCAGAATTAAATAAACAAATCATTAAATGTTATAACATAGTAAAAGATAAAACTTATTTCCAATATGACACAGAAAAAGGCATACTTGAATTTTTTGAAAAAGATGGTGCAAATCAAATAAAAAAAATACGAAATATAAATGGGAATGCGGCTGTTTATAAAATTAATCCAAGTGAGGAATTTCAAGAAATTTATAGCAAACTTCTTGAAGAAACAACCTGCATAAAGGATTCAAATGGAAAAGCAATTGAATTAATAAATTATAAAAAATCAAATATTGATGGCATATTTAATGTTGTAAAAAAAGATTTAAAAACAGGGCAAGAAGTACCATTGTCTGAGGTTATTGTTGACAATACTGGTAAAAAAATCATTAGACAAAACTTAGTTAGTCCAAATGGAACGAAGACTCATGTTAATTATGAAAAGATGTCAAATGGAGATACGCAATATAAATATTCAATAGCAGATAAAAACGACAATACACTTATGCAACGAACTTTGTCAAGAACTGCTATAAATGACCACGAATTTTTATACACAATTAATAATAAAAGTTACAATGTTAAATTTATAGGTGCTGATAGAATAGAAATACGGAACCCCAATACTTTACAGATAGATATAATTGATTTAAAAAACTTATTATCTATGGTACCAACTAATCACAAAGATGAAATGATTTCTATGCTAAAAAAAATCCCACCAAATGAATTATTAGCTATTAATAAGTATAAAATTGAGCATTTGCGTTTTGGGAAACTAGAGACTTCTTTTACAAGTGATATTATTAAAGATATTTTTACGAGCCCTCATGAATTTGTTTTTCTACATGAATTAGGTCATATAAAAGATCTCCCAGAAAAAGTAGAACGAGTAGGAGATTGTATTAAAGGGAAAATTAGTAATAATATAGATTTCTTAAAAATATTCAATAAAGAAAGAACTGCATATATAAATAAATATGGAACAGATGACAAGCGAATTAATTATTTTATACAAAAAGGTTCTGGTATGGGTTACGAAGGAGAAACCTTAGCTGAAACAAATGCGTTGTTATCTACTCCTGTAACTGAATTACATATGAAACTAAGAAGTTATTTGCTTGCTGAAAATTTTCCTGAAACTATTGCTTTTGCAAGTAAATATTTGTATTAAAATTGTGTGATATGTATTGCTACGTTGTTGTTTTGGCTTATTGATTATAGCGAGTTTTTCATACGGTAAGGTGCAACATCATAGAAAAACATACATGCAAACCAAACTCATTAAATAACTACATTTATGCGTGGCATTTGAAATACAAATAAATTATTGTTGCTTTTTTGTAATACAGGGGTGTCCAAGTTCAAGCAGATATGAATTTGGTAGTATCTATACGGAAAATGGGAAAAATTATATAAAACTAAATTTACAAATTCGATTTATTTAACACAAAATAAAATTTCTAAATATTTCAATTCCGTTTTCGGTCAGGATTGCTTCGGGGTGGAATTGGACACCGTAAATCGCACGGTTTTGAACTTTTATCGCCATAGGAATATTATCACTCGTTCTCGCCATCACCTCAATTTCTTCAGGTAAATCCGCAACCATTAGTGAATGATACCTCGTTGCACTAAAACCCTGTTCAAATCCCTTGAACAACTCAAAATCTTCATCAAAAAATATCTGCGAATTTTTCCCGTGATAAGGTTCAGGTGCTTTGACGATTTTCCCGCCAAAATATTTGCAAATACACTGCATTCCAAGACAAACGCCCAAAATCGGACACACATTTTTATAATAATCAATAACTTCCATAGTCACGCCCGAATTGTCAGGATTTCCCCACCCCGGAGATAAAATTATCCTCTCAAATTTCAGTTTTTTGATTTCCTCAAGTGACATTTCGTCATTTTTTATCACAATAGGATTTATTCCCAAAATTTTCACATATTGGACAATGTTATAAGTGAAAGAGTCGTAATTATCCACTATCAGCATAATTCCACCTCTACCATTTTCCGAACGGAATTGAAACAAAAGATTTTTTCCGCAGTTTCAAGGTCTTTTGAATACAAAATTTTCTCTTTTAAAACACCTTTTTCCAAAAGTTTTTTTCTGTAAGTTCCGTCAAGCAACCCGCATTTTACGGGTGGGGTGAAAAGTTCACCATTTTGCAAAACCGCAACATTTGTAAATGTTCCCTCAGTAATTTCGCCCCGTTCATTTACCGCAATAATGTCAAAAATGCCGTCAGGCTTAGGAGTTCTGACCGTTGTTTTGTGGTACAAAAATGGATTGTTCGAATTCATTTTTCGCCCGATTTTAATTTTATTAGACAAAATCGGTAAAAGCTCTTTTTTCTGAACCTCAAAATTACCGTTTTTATCAAGCAAAACCCTCGTCAAACCTTCAACTTTAACATGCTCTATATCTTCCTTCCAAACAAAGCCTAACTGTTGTGCTGAATTTTTCATTCTCGCAACGTGGCTTTCCCAATCATCTATGGCGGTTTCTATCAACTTGAAATCCGTTTGCAAAAATTGAGTTTTGGTCAAAGTTTCTTCCCATTCTTCTTCCTCAGTAGAGTCCCAAACTATCGCCCCACCGGCATGATATGTGTATTTATGGTCTTTTCCGTACAAAATTCTAATCGGCACGGAGAACTCGCAAACCTCAGGTGATAAAAATCCAATCGCACCACAATAAATATTACGATTAAACGGCTCTAACTCGTTAATAACCTTCATTGTCGAAAGTTTTGGAGCACCAGTAATCGACCCACACGGAAAAATTGCCTTGAAAATATCTAATAACGTTACATTGTCCTCAAGTTCTGCAGAAATTTCAGAAGTCATCTGAAAAACGGTCGGGTGTTCCTCAATTTCAAAAAGTTTATCGACCTTCACAGAACCTGTTTTCGCAATTTGTCCTAAATCATTTCGCAAAAGGTCAACAATCATAATATTTTCAGCCTTATTTTTAATATCGTTTTTTAAAAACTCAAAACGTTCCTCGTCTTTCCCGTCATTTAGGTGCGGAGCTGTGCCTTTCATCGGTTTGGTGGTAATTTTCCGACCTTCAAGCCTAAAAAATAACTCGGGCGAAAAAGACAACAATGTTACGTCTTTGGTTTGTAAAAAAGTATTATATAGCGTTTTTTGTCTTGGCAAAATCGCTTCATATAAGTCAATTCCGTCAAGATTAGTCAAAACGGTTGACGGATAGGTGTAATTTACCTCATAGGTAACACCGTTTTCGATATAGGCTTTAATTTTTTTGATAGCACTTATGTATTGAGATTTAGTAATTTGTGGGGAAATCATTGTACCTAATTGCTTTGGCGAATTTGGAATATATTTTTCAAACTTGTCGAAAACTTCAAAATAAAGCTTTTTAAAATCGTAAGTAATATAACCTAAAAGGTAATATTTTTCCCTAAGAGTTTCAAGCCTTTTGAACGCCTCGCTCAAATCACCTTCCGCCTCAACTATTTCAATAGGATTTTTAAATAATTTCTCCGAATAAATCTGCATAAATTTATTATAGTATAACCACATTCCCATTGTAACCATTTCGTAATATTTGATTTTACTATTATTGAGGATTGTTAAGTTGGATTTTGGTCAATATAAAATCGAAAATCCTTTCGCCGTATTTTATAATTTTTCTATTTTTTAAAGGAAAAAGTGTTGGTATTACACGTTTTGAACCCGTTTTGAATTGTAAAGTTTTATTACTTTTACTACAATAATAGTAAAGATTTGTAGAAATTTGGTCGATACATGTAGTATAATATATATAGAAGATATATAGATTTACCTATCGCAACTAATAGCCAAAAAATATTTTGTTATAATCAAAATAGAAAGGCAGCGAATATATGAGTAACTTACAATTTCAAAATGATTTAGACAAACTGGTGAAGATACTGCCCGAGAGGATTCGATCAAAAATTGACTACCCAAAAATGGACGATGTTATAGAAATCGTCGTGGATATAGGTAGAGCTCCCGAAATTCGTCACGCTGACGGCAAAATCGAATATCTCGGAGATGAAAATGTAACTTACGAAGATATCGACTACATAACCTCAAGAGTTCAGGAATTTACCTCAGACAACCGTTCGGGTATTCCGGGAACCTTACACAGAATCAGTGCAATCAGAAACAGACAAAACAGAATAGTAGGTCTGACTTGCAGAATCGGACGAGTTGTAACAGGTACTATTTCTTGTATAAAAGATATTTGCCTACAGAATAAAAGTATTTTATTCTTAGGACGCCCCGGAGTCGGAAAAACTACAAAACTTAGAGAAATTTCAAGACTTGTAGCCGATGAACTAGGCAAAAGAGTTGTAATCGTGGACACATCAAACGAAATTGCAGGCGACGGTGACACCCCGCACCCCGCAGTAGGACACGCAAGAAGAATGCAGGTTCGTCAACCCGAATACCAAAAAGATATCATGATTGAAGCGGTAGAAAACCACACCCCTGAAGTCATTGTGGTTGATGAAATCGGTACGGAAGAAGAAGCCCAAGCGGCTCGTACCATTGCAGAACGTGGCGTAATGCTTATTGCAACCGCACACGGTAACAGTCTTGAAAGTTTGATTAAAAACCCGACATTATCAGATTTAGTCGGCGGCATTCAATCTGTCACATTAGGTGATGACGAGGCAAAACGCCGCTCCTCACAGAAAACGGTATTAGAAAGAGAGAAGCAGCCGACTTTCGATATAGTAATTGAAATCTTAGACAGAAATACTTTGGCGGTTTACAAAAACACGGCAGAAGCGGTGGATTACATCTTGCGAGGTTGGCCAATCAGACCTGAAATCAGAAAAGTTGACAAAACCTACGAATTTTCCGCTCAACAAAACCAAGAGGAAAAAGAAAAATCCCCAACCGTTATCGACAAAATTAACGCTCTTGATGAAAAAATTGAACACCCTGAAAGTCTGAAATTCAGCTTCTCAAGACAAAAATATGTCGAAGAAGTCAAAAAGTACAAAAAGATTTATCTTTACGCAGTATCAAGAAGCATTGCGGAAAAAGTAATCGAACGACTTGACCTGAACGCTGAAATTACAAGAAACTTAGACGATGCGGACATCGTTATTGCCCACAAAAACTTTATCAAAGGTGGAGCAAAAGTTCTAAGCACGGCAGAAGAAAGCAGATTGCAAATCTTCTATGTAAAAACTAACTCAATGGCACAAATTCAAAAAGTAATAAAAGAAGCCCTTGATATTGCGGAAGTGAACGCTCATCAATCCTTCTACGACATAACGGAAAAAGCACTGGATGAAGCAAAATCAGCGATTGACAAGGTTCTTGCGGGAGCAACGACAGACATTGAATTAACTCCGCAAAAAACCGAAATCCGCAAACTCCAACACGAACTTGTCGAACAACACAACCTCGAAAGCAAATCTATCGGCGAAGGAAACAACCGACACTTGCGAATCGTTGGTGGCAAGGATTACAAAAGAAATGTAAATTAAAACAAAATAAATACAGGTTTGAGCCTTCTCTCGGAAGAAAAGGAAACTACGTCATTCCCAAATTCTTTGAGAGAAGGTTCGTGTATTTGGATTACCACGGATAATCACCCGTAAATTTCCAATTATTTTCTTTTAATAATTGAGTACAATAGGCTTGAATTTCCCCATTTTTCAAGCAACCAAAAGTCCCTGTTGTTAAACTTTCTCTTTTACCGTCCCAATTATAAGTGTATGGTTCAACATATTCTAACGAATTTTGATTTTCATTATCCCCATTCCCCTTTAATTTTGCAAGTTGGAAACAAAATTTATGACGTTGCGAATTATTAGTAACTCCAATCACACTTTTCTTAGGATAATATACAATATCACCACCATTGCCATCTATTCTAAATGTCATAACACCGCCATCATATAAAGTAGTACAAACGGTAGATGCATTATCTGGACAAGGATAATATTCAATATATTTCATATATGGGTAAATAAACATTTTCAAAAAGTCTAAATTTTCCTGATAGGTATAATTTTTTCTTTTTATAACGCTTCCTGTCGGATTATTTCCGTCAGCAATAGAGAGTTGCATCGCCTGATTGATTTTTGAATAAAAAGTTTTTACCCTCGTTGCAGTTGTACGCTTTTGAAAATTGGTTATCAAAGTCGGTATCGTCATAGCCGCAACTACACCGATTATTCCCAATGTTATCAATACTTCCGCCAATGTAAATGCTAGTTTTTTCATGTTTTCGTGTACTCCTTTTCATGTTGTTTTAAACAGATTCTGAATAACAAGAAAATTTATTTGCTCTTTTCTATCGCAAAAATTTTCTAAGTTTTCAGAATGACGAACCGTTTGGTAGGCTCACCAAGACGTCATTCCGGGCAGCACGAGCAGTGTGAGTGCGTGAGCCGGAATCTGTTTTTAATCTTTGGCGTTTTGCATATTTTTGCAAGCCCGTATTTCTATTATGAACGGTTTTGGCATAGGAGTACACCCGCCCCGCCCAACCATACCATACCATACCATAAAGGAATTATATCAAGGGTTTCCGACTTTTTAAATCCATTTTTACATTCTTAACATTCCGCATATTCGAGGACTTTTGTGAAGATATATTACAAAAATAAGAGTTTTAAAGACTTAATTTTTTGTTTTACTTTGCTTATGGAAGAGATGCTGAATCACCGCACTCGCATTAAACGTGCCTTCACTTCGTTACGCACTCTGCTCGTGCTGTTCAGCATGACTATTTGGTGGGGTTAGTCCAATTTTGGCATTTTGAAAGTTTATGCAAAAATTCTTGTTCATTTATTTTTCCCAAAGTCAATTTTTTAAAAAATCTATACGACTTGACAATGAAAAATTTACATGATAAAATATGTGTGGGGTAAATGTATATTTATAAGTCTTGTCATACGATAAGACTTTCTTTTTCGCTACTTTTTTAAGTGTACGATTTACCACTTTTTGTAACAAAATCTTAAAATTTGTTTCTAATTAGGCAAAAAATAGTTTTATGAGTTTTATAAAATTGGAAAGTGAAGTTTATAATTTATGTCAATAAGAGTTCCTATAGCAAATACAAATAATGTAATGGCAAGAAATTTTGTTTCTAAAATGGCAAGTGACGGATTTCTTCCCGTAATTGCTTTGGAAGCCTTTGTAGAAGGCGGAAGAACTTACCAAGCCTACAAAAGAGGCGGTTTTGATGAGGCGAGAGAAAGAATTACCGAAGAATTTTCGGGTGCGGTTTTTTGGCTGGGCGGTGTTTCCGCTTTGAATTACATTTTTGAAAAACTCGGACAAAAACTCTTAAAACTTCCTAAAGATATTGTGGATACTGCGACTGATGATGTTCGTAAACCGTTAGCTAACTATCTGGAAGACAACACAAAAATCCTTGAAAAAACAATGGCAAGATTTAAGTTTGCAAAAGTTATTTCCAGTGTCGTTATAGCAAATGCATTTATCGGCTTTGTTTTGCCAAAAATTAACCAAGCTATCACTCGTTCTTACCACAAAAACGATAATAACAAACCACAAACCTCTGATACTTTCCAAAAATCAAATAATTTTGTTACTAAACCTATGATGAGCGATTTAACAACTCAAAAAGATGATAAAAACAAAAAGAAAGATGTATCTTTCGGTGTTAATTTGTTGTCAATCGCTAACAAATTTGAAAGTGACAGAAACTATAAACTATTGTCCGTTGATGCCGGAACTGCATCGGGTAGAGCAATTTCCGCAAGAAATAACGATGAAAGAGTTGAAATTTTGTTTAGAGATTTGAGCTCAATTTACTTCTATATGTTCAACATGCCAAATATCAACGCTTGGTTAAACAAAATTGAACAAAACGGAAACAGCACAAGATTAGACCCTGTATCTGCCGAATTCTCAACAAAATACTTTGAAGAATACTTAAAAGATAAACATACTGACAAGGTTTCTGTTGAAGAATTCAGAAAAGATATTTTGGGCGAAAATAAAGAAATCCCTGAAAGTTTGAAATCGAAATTCAAGGGCGAAAAGATTAAGATTATTTCTCTTGATGGATTTAAGGAGGAATTAAAAGGACTTGTTCCGCAAGATAAATTGAAAGAATTTGAGGCAACCGCTGATGAAATGTCTAAACTTCAACCAAAACTCAAAGGCATGTCAATTTTGACGGAAGGTCAGGTTAAAGATATTTTGAACGGTGGACACATCAATAATCCGCAATTCTTGCAAGAATTCTTCAAAAACAGATTTGGCAAAAAATTCATGGAAAGTTACTCATTTGTTGCTCAAAACGACTTAGATGCTCATAAGAAAGAACTTATCAATTATGTAGAAAACTTAATGGAAATGGCTAAGAAGGAATCAGGCGAAATCACAAATAAATTGTTGAGAAAAGCATCAACAAGAAACTTGTTATTAAACGCATTTAACTGGGGTTCAGGCTTCGTAATTTCTGCATTGTTCTTGTCAACACTTATTCCAAAAATGCAATATTTGATTACAAAATTGAGAACAGGTTCTTCGGCCTTCCCGGGAACTAACGAATACAGAAATAAACCCGAACAAAAACAAGCTGCCTAAGATTTGGAAATAGCCGACTCTCTTTCTTGACATAATATTATGTCTTGTGTATCCTATACTTATAAGTCTGGCGACATGGCCAAGTGGTAAGGCAGAAGCCTGCAAAGCTTTTATCCCCCAGTTCGAATCTGGGTGTCGCCTTTTTTAAGTAAAGCAAATAATTTCAGTATAAAGAATCGTTCAAGCGATTCTTTTTCTTATGAGAAAAATATTTGTTAAGTTTTATTACGAAGAAAATCCATTGTTATTTCTGTGTTTGGGAGTTTTTTATAAAAATTTTTAATGAAAAAGGCAAATTTTGAGAAGAAAAATTTTTTATAAAAGAGTACGGGGAATTTAAAGAAAAGGACGTGGAATTATTAGCGATTGGAATACTGGAGTAACCAGAGTTACATTGACTAACGGTACTCAAAGGGCAAACAAAAAAGTTGGAATTTCTTATGATTATATGGACAAATTGAACGGTTATGTGAAAGCCGGAATATTTGTTGACAAAGATAATGACGGGTTCACAAAGGCTGAACAAAAAGCGTTGGGAGCGGAATTTAACAAATTGCACCAAGAAAGAGGTGATTTGGTAGATTTCAAAAAGATGCTTGCAGGTAAGTCTTTTGATTACAAAAACGAAGAATTTGTAAGACTTGCAAAAGCAGCGGGCTATGTTTTGGCAGAAGAAAATAAACCTGTTAAAAAACCTGTCGCAACTAAAACAGAAGAGGTTAAATCTGAAGTACCTGTTGAACAAAAAGAGGAAAAACCTGTTCAAAAATCTCAGGAACAACCAAAAGCGGAAGCTCCTAAAACCGAAACTTCAAAACAGCAAGAAAGTGTTACTGACTTAAACAAAGACCTTGAAAAATTGAAAGCTGGTTGGACAGAAGATGAATTGTTGCATTCGGCTACTACTTTGCGAAATAAATTAGACAAATTGTCAACCGAAATTGAGGAACTTCAAAAGGATTATACTACTCAAACTGTTACAAAACATAGATTTTTGAGAAAAGCAAAAACCGAAAAAGTAAAAGTTCCGAAATCGGAAGAACAACTTGCTGCTGACAATAAAAAAGCACAAGAAAAAATGGCGAAATATGACAAACTTGCTCAAATGAGATCGGTTAATGAATTGTATTCTTCGAAATATCCGTCAAAATACGCACCAAATGACGGTGACAAAATGATTGAATATATTGCGACAGCCGAAGATGGTCAAAGATATGGTGTCATTACAAAAAAAGTTTCGGTTTATGATAAAACGTTCAAATATTCTTATGACAAATCTGTTCCGGAATACTATCCGATTACTTTGAAAAATCGTAATGAAGGAACTGAAAACCCTTACCCTGACTATTATTACAGGGTAGATGAAAACGCAAAACCTGTTGAAGGTGAAATCAAACTTGCAAAAAATGATTAATCCCAAAATATTTCTCTCATATTAATTATTCCCAATACAATAGCCCTTTTCAGGATTTTGAAAAGGGTTTTTATTGTATTTGAAAATTTTTTGCTCATTTTTAGGAAAATGAGCACTTCGTTAATCTGTCAACAGGGTAAGTATGCCGAACCGATAGTTTGCAATGACATGAAATCCGTTAAACTCCTACCAACACAACATTGACTATCTGTTACACTCTTCCATACATATCTTCGTAGCGTATAATATCGTCTTCCGAAAGAATATCACCTTTTTGCACCTCAATAATTTCCAAATCGCCTTCATAAGGGTTTTGCAAAGAATGAATAGCCTTGACCGGAATATCAATGCTATGTCCCGGTGATAAAATATGGTCATTGGCTTCCAAAACAACTTTTGCCGTACCTGAAAGGATTACCCAGTGTTCGCTTCTGTGATTATGTGATTGCACGGACAATTTTTGACCCGCATTTACATGAATAATTTTTGTTTGGAACCCTTTACCTTCCGCAATTACGGTATAAAAACCCCATGGGCGATAAACGGTTTTGTGAACCCTTTGAGTGCCGTCATGCTGTTGTTTCAAGGTTTCGTAAACCTGTTTAACCTCTTGCGTTTTATCCTTTTTGCAAGCCAAAATAGCATCTTCGGTTTCAACAATAACAGTATCTTCTAACCCTATTGTCGCAACGAGTTTTGAAGAAGAATAAACAAAGGAATTTTTTGAATCTTTATCCAAAACATGACCTACAAAAACGTTATTATTTTCATCCTTCGGGCTAACTTCATAAATGGATTTCCAAGACCCCAAATCCTTCCACTCAGCCTTCAATTCAACCATTGCCAAATTATTGCATTTTTCCATTAAAGCGTAATCTATTGAAATATTCGGCATTTTATCAAATTCCGTAAACTGAACGGTATTTTCCTTTACGTCCATAGTTTTGAAAACTTTTGAAATTTCAGGACAATGTTGTTCAAATTCTTTGATTAATGTTGAAATTTTGAAAACAAAAATTCCGCTATTCCAATAATAATTAGGATTTTTGATAAATTCTTGTGCGGTTTCAAGGTTTGGTTTTTCGATAAAAGATTTTACGACATTATTTTCAGAATTAATATATCCAAAACCTGTTTCAGGATAAGTCGGCTTAACTCCAAAAGTAACGATTTTACCTTCATTTGCTAATTCTTGAGCTTTATTCAAGGAATTAGCAAAATCCTGAGAATAATTCATCATTAAATCTGACGGCATAACTATAATTGTTTCATCAGTGCCATAGTTTTCAACAATATATTTTGCACTCAAAGCAATTGCCGGTGCGGTATTTTTTGAAACAGGTTCTGCTAAGATTACGGGCTTTGAGCTCAAGGCGGATAATTGCATTTTTACGTTGGACAAGTGTTTCGTATTAGTTATGCTAATTATATTTTCAGCGGGCAAAAGTTTATTCAAACCTTCATAAGTGGCTTGCAGCAAACTTTTATCAGTATAAAGGCTCAGCAACTGTTTTGGGTATAATTCTCTTGATAATGGCCATAAACGACTGCCTGAACCACCTGCTAATATAATTCCGAACATACTTGCTCCTTCCTCAATTCTCCCTGTCTTTATTATACTATAAAAAGCCATAAGGGCAAAATCACCGAGCATAGAGAAACTTTGACGTAATAATTTGTAATATTTTCAAATTTTGTAGCAATAATTTTGATGATTTTGTTTTTATAATCTTGTGTAGTGTAAATAGAAAGGTTAAATATGCTTAATTCAATCAATCCGTATAATCCGATTAACGGTGTACAATATCAAAACAATGTGCCGAATGCACCTGTTCAAGTATCAAACAACTGCATTCCGCAAGTTGAAAATCCTAATTTGAACGGTATCAACGCCTTAGCAAATTACAATCAACCGGTTAATAATACTCCTAAAATTTTAGCCAAAACGCCGATGACGATTGCAAAACCTACGGATATTCAAAATATTCAAGGCGAAAAAGTAACCTCACAAGACGGCACACTTCAAGCCATTGTTAATAAAGGTGAAACCACAACAACGGTTTACAAAACAAACGGTGACAAAGGTGTTGAAAACATCAAAACCTATGACAACGCAACAGGAAGACTTATAAAAAAAGAAGGTTGGTTCTATGAAAATGAAGAAAAAGAACGCAACTTTGAACCTGAAGCAGGTTATGTTGACGAATTTGACCCGCAAACAGGCAATCAAATAAAATCAACATTCCAAGATTTTATTAAACCTGAACACTCAAGCGTAACAGAAATGGAAACCTTACCTGACGGTTCTAAAAAGTTTTATCATGTTGATTATAATACCAAAGAATCCTACATCGCAGAAGATGCACCAAACGGTGATAGAATGAAAACTACAAGGTTTAAAAACGGACAAATCACAGAAGTCGTAAACTTCAAAGACGATGCGGAAGACCAAATTATAGCATATAAAAACGGAATCCCAATCAAAATTGAAAATAAACAAAGTTCAACAACTTATGCTCCCGAACTTGCTCAAATTCCTGCAAATGACCCAAATATAATACCTGCTCAACCGTTCGTTTTGGGTTACAATCCGGCAGAAGTTCAAGGTGAAAAAAAATATTATTATTCAAACGGTCAATTACAATCAATAGAAACTCGAACCGCAAACGGCAAAGTCGCTCATAGATTTGATGTTAGAGGCAATTTGACAGAAATTCAATCTAACGAAAACGGTGTAGAAAAACATGTCGTTTTCAATAATGACGGAGCAGGCAAGGTAAGCCATTCAGTAATTGAAGACTTAGATAAAGACACGAAAAAAGAAACAACCTTCTATGCTGACGGTACAAAATCTGTTCATGTAAACAACAACGCAACTAAAGCCCACACATCAGCAAACTACGACAAAGATGGTAACCTAAGAGGTTATACAAAGTATAATTCTGAAAACCCAGAAGAAGAACGTCTGTTCATTAACTTTAATACTAAAGGAAATGTTGTTTACGCATCATTTATGTAAAAATAAGCTTACTTTCTTTTAATTACCTACAAAGAAAAAAGAGAATTCTAAAACAAATTTAGAGTTCTCTTTTTTAATCTACCTTCTACAATCTTCTACACTAGGATTGAACATTTTTACTTTCGTAATTGATACCCATTTCTTTAAGAGTTTTAATAAAGTTTTGAGCACAAATTCTTTGAACTTCCGGTGGAACAATTCTCAGAATTTCAACCGTTTTTGCAATAACAGGGTCCTTGTCATACCAACGATTGTTAGCGTTCACAGGTTTTGCCATTGCATAAAATTTATCAATAGTTTCTTTCGAAAGTTTTTCTTCAAGTTTTTGTAAAAATATTTCCGCCTGAGCTCTTAATTCAGGTTGATAATTTCTTAAAAGTTCAATAACTTCAAGTAGTAACGGGTCATGATCATACCAACGTTTATAAGTAGGACTCATTATGTGTACCCTCCGTTAGGTTCCTTTGGGGAAGCTCATCATCACGTCTTTCTATTTCCCCTCCTAACAATCTTAACTTACTTTCAAAATTTTCGTATCCTCTATCTATATGATGTAGTTTTTCAATAATAGAATTACCTTCCGCCATCAAAGCAGCAACAACCAAAGAAGCACCCGCTCTCAAATCACTTGCGGTAAGCGTTGTACCTGAAAGTTTCTTAACCCCCTTGATGATTGCATGGTTTCTGTCTTGATGAATATCCGCACCCATTCTGTTAAGGTCAGGTACTTGCATAAATCTGTTTTCATACAAACTTTCCGTGATAATACCGACACCGTTCGCTGTTGTCAAAAGTGTCATTGCCATAGATTGCAAATCTGTCGGAAATCCCGGGTATGGTTGAGTTACAAAGTTAATCGAATTCAAACGATTTTTGCAACTTACTTCCATTGAAGTCGGGTCTAAAAGCTTGATATTTGCACCCATTTTCAACAATTTATCAGTGAAGAAAGTCAAATGTGCAGGATAGATATTTTTGATAATACCTTTACCTTTAGTTGCAATTATCGCAGTCATAAAGGTTCCCGCTTCAATTCTGTCAGGAATTGTTGTGTATTCGATAGGGTGAAGGTCATTTTGTTTAACTCCGTTGATAGTAATTTCAGAAGTTCCCGCACCTGAAATATCAGCACCCATTGTATTCAAGAAATTAGCTAAATCAACGATTTCAGGCTCTTGTGCTGCGTTTTGAATATGCGTTGAACCTTCTGCCAAAACGGATGCTAACATAATGTTTTCGGTTGCTCCGACTGACGGAATATCTAAATAAACATCAGAACCTACAAGTCTGTTGGTTTTTGCATGAACATAGCCGTTTTCGATTTTGATTTTAGCACCGAGAGCTTCTAAACCTCTAATGTGAAAATCTACACGCCTTTCACCAATCGCACAACCACCAGGAAGTGCCACTCTTGCTTCTTTACATCTTGAAACCAAAGCCCCTAATACAATAAATGATGCACGCATTTTGCTAACCAATTCATAAGTTGCGGTTACACTTGTAATGTCTGTTGCATCAATAGTAAGAGATTTTTCGACTTTGTTATAATTGGTTTTTGCACCAAGTTGAGCGATTACACTCAACATAATCTCAACATCTGTTAATTCGGGAACGTTATAAATCTTTGATTCACCTTTAGCCAAAAGTGCTGCAGCCATAAGCTTTAACACCGAGTTCTTAGCACCGCCGATTGATACTTCCCCTTTTAGCGGAGTTCCGCCTTTTATATAAAATCTTTCTACCAACTTAGCCTCCGAAAGAAATCTTCATCATATCTTTACTATACATAATAATACAATCAGTGCAATTTGTTGTAAATAGATTAAATTATGTAAAGATTGTATATACTCTTTGGCAATTTTTCTCTTAAAATTTTGTTTACAAAAATATAGGGGAATTATGGGAATTTCAAAAATTGTAACAAATACGGTAAAAGCTACCGTCAAAACTGCGAATGCTCCTGCTCAAGCAACCAAAAAGGCTGCGAGCGTAATGGAAAATGCCTTTGAAAAGGCTATGCCTGAATTGCAACTGGCGGAAAATTCGGCATATCATTCGTTTTCGCCTGAAACAAAAGAAATCGTAAGAAAAATTAGAGATTTTTATTGGCAATATGCAAAGAACCCTACAAGCTTTTCAAATACAGACTCTTGGATTAGCAACTTGGTTCGTTATAGCGATAATGAAAAAGAAGTTGCAACCATTTTGAAAAGTACTAAAAATTTTAACCTCTATGTAGATGTAAAATCAAAAATTAACAAAGATTTGACAAAAATTATTCCGTCAAACGATGCACCCTCTGTCAAAACAAAATTAGCCCTAATGGCATTATTCAATAAGGATAGTTTTAGAGCATTGGCAAAATCAAAAGGTATGAAAGAAATTGAGGAAGGACGATTAAATATTTCTTACCTCAAAGATATAAAATCGACAGACAAAATTGATGAAGATTTCTTCTACAAAATGTTTGACAATATCGAAAAACAAACCAACAAAAGACTTGTAAATTCAGGTCTTGATGTTGATGCCGTAAATAAATATTTAAAAATAGCAGATGAAAAAATTTGTAAAGACCCAAAATTTATAGACAATTTCGTTTCAGATTTAGAAAAAATCGAAGACCCTGAACTTGCAAACAAAATCCTGAAAAAATGCGATTTCAACCCTGTATTTTTAAAATACGAAAATGAAGATTTTAGAAAAGTAATCTCTACAACAGCGTTACAACCTGAAATAGTTGAAAAAGTTTTGCAACTAAAACAAGCAAATTCTTGGAGTACCCTACATATTTCAAAAATTATAGCAGACGGCAGAGTTTGGAACGTAAGTGACGATTTGTTTAATACTTATTTAAAATTTGAAAAGGCAAACCCCAGCCATTGCTACCCGATGACAATCGGCAATATCAACAATTTTTTGAGGGTTAAAGGAGTTGATGAAAATTTTGCAAAATCAATTTTGGCAAACCCGAATTTAACAAAAGAAATTGGTATTTCTAAATTTGAACAAATCTTTTCATTTGCAAACGAAAAAAATATAGATATATTAAAGTCTTGTCTTGAAAAAGGAAAATTTACCCAAAAGGATTGGATAACCTTTCAACTGAAAGGTCGTTATGACCTAACGGATACCGAAATTTCACAAATATATAAAGAAACTTATGAACCATTGAATAATGCTCTAAAAGATACTGATTACAGTTATTTTACGGAGAGAATGTTAGATTTAAGATTAAATAATCCTGAACAATATCAAAAACTCGTTGATTCTAAAATCTTAGATTTAGTCAAAGAGAAAAAAATCAATCCGAGAATTTTAGCAAATACAAACAAAGATTTTACACCCGAAGTTTATTCAGATGTTCAAAAACTTCTCAATGGCGAAAGTTTAATCAAAAAATTTGACTCAACGAAAGATATTTTACATAAAACAACAGCGGGTGATGTAGTGTCTGTTAAAGGCAAAATGTACATAAACAATGACGGTAAACTTGAACCTTGGAACATGACTGAGGAAAAATTTAACGAACTTTTCCCGCTTGTTGACAGATTTTCAACAAAACAAGGAAAAGACGATTGTTATTTCATATCGGTATTAAATTCACTTTACCAAAACCCGAAAACTCGCGGAAATTATTACAAAATGTTTGAGCAAAAAGGTGATGATATTTTAGTGACAATTCCTGCGTATAAAAATTATTTAGGCACGGTAAAATTTCCAAAAGGTGAAATCGAAACCTCTTGGCAAAATGCTGATGCAGCAAAAAATGTTCAAATGCTTGAAAGAACCTACGCTCGCACAGCAGTAAGAACAAGTAAAGAAACGCCTATCGGTCAAAACCCGATTACAACAGACGATTTAGGCTATTTGCAAGACAGAATTAGTACAGGACACCCTGAAAATGTATTCAGAGAACTATATCCTTCTGCCACCCAAAATCCACAAAAAGTTATTACAGATAAGGCTCAGATTACCTCTGCATTGGAAAACTATGCTCAAAACCCACGATATATAATTACTCATGGTTATTTACGCGAAGGCAGGGAAACAGGTCATGCCATATCTGTGAAATATTACGACCCGAAAACCCAAACCGTAACTCTTACTGACCCTGAAGAAGCAGGAGTTCAAAAAACAGAATCTTTGAAAGATTTTTTGAGTACGGCATGGGGAATTATAGTTTCTCGTGTCGGATAATTTTTAAAAATTTTACCAATTTACTTTTTCGATAACTTCGATTTCGTAACCGTCAGGGTCTTTTAAGAAAGCAATATTACTGCCACGACCTGTCAAATCAAACGGTTCATACAGGTATTCATACCCTAAAGAACTCATTTTTTCGGTAAATTCGTCCATTGATTTAACGCCAAAAGCCAAGTGCCCGAACGCAGTACCAAGACTGTAACCTTCAGGCGGAATAACGTCATTTTCTGTCAATTCCAAAACTGGTGTGCCGTTTTCATCAGCCAAAAAATATAACCAGCAATCGTTAAGCTTTTTCATGCTGTCAAGTTTCATTCCAAAAAGACCAATGTAGAATTTCAAACTTGCTTCTGCATCTTTTACTCTAATCATTGTGTGTAAATATGCCATAATTCTCTCCTTTTTGAAAAGAATTATAGCATAAAATTAAAATATAAAACCTTACACCTGACGAATACCGTAATCGGCAAGAACTTGATTAATTTCATCAAGACTGTTGATATTCATAATTTGGGAACTGCTTTCGGCAGGAGCTTTAGCATTTTCTATTTTTGCGGCATAAGCATAGGCTTGATTTTCAAATCTTTTTTCTTTAACGACTTTTTTAAGAACATTTTTCAAAATTTTAGCAGCACGAGTTACGCCGTTATCCATAAGCGATTGAGTTCCGTCCTCAACGGTAAAGGTGTCTTGTGTCAAAACTTTTTTAGTTTTCGGGTCGATAGATTTAACCGAAATTGAATTTTTTGCTTCGCTTACGGAAACAGTATAATTTTGGTTACGGGCTGTAAGATGAGAAAATTCTTTCGCCGCATCTTTCCATTGCTTAGCGTTTTTCTTCATGCCCGAAACGTTAAGTTGTGCAGTAAAATTTGTAGAATCAAATAAGTTGACGGTTAACATAATTTTTACTCCTTCTAATAAATTCTAGTCTAAAATATGTGAAATCCTTTTGAAATAATTTTATAATAAACATGGAAAAAAAATACAAGCAATTGACTCATTGTATTCATACAATTAATATTAATTTCAAATAAGTAAATGGACACAATATTATAACCTTCTTACAACCAAAATTTTTTACAAAAAATAAACAGGACTGAAATAAAGGCTCTGTTTTATTTTTGAATGGTTTACAAATATTTTGTATTATTGAAAAAACTGTCGATGGGGGGAGTCGAACAGCGAAAAAATCAACACTTTTGAACGGTTTTACAAGGGTTTGAACAGTATAAAATATATCCAAAATCTACGAAATCATATATGAAGTGGACACAGAATGGACATAAAATTTATACTTCATCTTCTTGTATATTATTTATTTTACGAAAATATTGTTCAAAATCGGAATGTGTAAAAACTCTGTGCATAAGTTCATTTACTGGAATACCTAAAGATAAAGCATAACCATTTATAAGCTTTCTATCTGCCACATAGATATTTGCTTTAGTCGTTGGTTTACCTGTTGGTTTTCGACCTGCCCCAACTCTTCTCCCACCTGTTGGCATCACTATCTCTCCTAGTTTGTGTATAACGATTTTATTATATCACCCCTCCTAGTAAATTTTACAATGATGGTACTAAATTTCATATATCTGGGTGATAAATGCTTAAAATCTGAAAGACTGTAAAGTTTATACTTTCCAAGGATTTATAAGCCCGTTATATTCATCTGGGAATTGAAAATGTTTAATTTGATTCCACCTAAATCTATAAAAATCACTTTCACCACTAGCGGTTAATAAACTATGTACACAATAATTTTTTTGAGGCGGTGGACAAATTATGACTTCTTTATTTGGGTACAGCTCTTTTACTCTTTTTACAACAGGGACATAGTCATTATCTTCACTCAATAAATATGCTCTATCAAAGGAATTTGTCATAGCTTTTTCAAGTAGAGTAATCGCAACATTTACGTCAGTATGTTTTTCTTCGTGTTTTAAAATTTTTTCATTTGGTTGCTTTTGATTACATTCTTTGCACGGATAAATATATTTTTCTTTAAATTCACCCAAAACAACTTTTATTCCTGATTGCAGTAAGGCTTTTAAATAAGTTCGATGTCTAATTTGAGAATCAAGTCCCCTATGAGTTGCTATTGCAGAAAAGAATATAACTTCCAATTCAAATTCTTCTGTTTTTAAATGACTTTTGATTGCAGCATTTAATAATGACATATAATCAAGCCATTTTACACAAATATTATGTCTTTTTTGGTATAAAGTTAATTTGTGATAATAATTAAATCCGTCTATTAGAACAAGAATTTTCTTTTTACTCATGCCTGCTATTATACTGCAAAATCATATATAACGCAAACGACAGGCATGTAGCCTGTCATTTGAACCGCAGATAAATCCACGGCGAGTATATCTTTATTAAATTTACTATTAGTTAACTAAACTTACATTAATATTATGACATATTATATACCTTTTGTCTAGTGCTTAATTAGAGCAAAGAGCTACTCCTTATTTTTCTATTCCAAGTGCTTCCAATGCAAAATCAGAAAGCTTGTGAGTACTCCCTTGATAAACGAATTGAGTTTCTATTGTGCCAGTTTGTCCAATACGACATGTCCCATTAATATAATCTTTATCAATAAGTGCTTTTAAATATTCACCTGTTGGGTCATACTTTTTTAAATCCGCTTGTAAATCATCATAATCTTCAAGTTCTTCTTTTACAAATAATTTTAATAGTAATTTTTCTTTTTCGTTTAAATCTTCCACAATTTTTTACCTCTTTTCTTTTTATAGTTTACATATATCTTTACATCGTATCTATCTTTTAGATTCCGCTTCCCTAAATAGAACTCTTGAATTTCTTGTTTGCAAAAAACCTTTAATATTTTTATATTTTCCTCAAATTCTTTTTTCCCTTCTTCACTATCAAGATTTTCCCAACAATAAGTACCTGTCAGAAATCCTTGCTCATCAAATTCTGCAGAAAAATAATTTTCATCATTTTTATCAGTTAATCTTTTAAAGAATGCCATTGCTTTTTCTAGCTTATCCAAATTAATTAAGTAACCATATTCAAGTAATATTTCACGCAACTTTTCACTAAATTTATCAAAAGTTTGATTTAACTTTATATAATCAATAGATTCACTTTTTTTAATGCATGTATTATAAAAATCTTCTAATTTCGTGATTGATAAATATAATTCTTTTGTTAGTTCATATTTTCTTTTCTCTCTCATTTCATCTTTCCAAACATATAAGGCTCTTATAGCAATAAATAGTGCAAAAACTGAAACAACTGTAGATACTATTTGCCAAATATCAGTTTTATTCATAGGTACTAACACAAAAATTATTGGATTAAGATTTGTCAACATTATTCTCCACCTTCCCAAATTGATTTGATTTTGTTATCTATTTTTTGTTTATATAATTCAATTAACAGTTTGCACGAATTTACCATTTGTTCTTCTTTTTCAATTTCAGCAACTATTTTTTGTTGTTCTTCAAGTGATGGTAATAGGACTTCAACCATATCCATAATTTTAAAACTCAACGCAGGCATGCTTCCACCCAATGATTTTTCTTTAATAAATTTAGAAACAGTTTCATCTACCATTGCATAATATAAATAACTCTCAGATAGTTTATTTTGGTCTTTTATATTTAAAACAAATAAATTATTTGCAAGAACACCAGCAAAGCCTCGACCAACAAATCCAACTGTACCATATCTTACAACAACGACATCTTTTTCATTAACATATTTTCCTTTTGATAATTCTTTTGGAATATATCTAAAGTCTTTTGAGTTTTGCGTATAGTTTTCTATTCTTAAAAATTTATCATAATCTTTTTGAGGCTCTTTTTTTTGTAAGTCTAAATCTACTTGAACCCCTTGAGAATATGTTACATAATCACTTAATTTCACTTTTTGCCAGTTGGGATTGGTTGGGATTGATGGGTGCCAGTTGTCTATAACTTTTTGTGCTCCATCTATTATTGATTGATAGCCGTCTAACTCTTTTACAATTTCTTCTTGAACTTCTAATGGTGGAAGAGGAATTTGTATTTCTAAATATTGTTTTAATTGTAAATTTCTAATTCCACCAGTATATGTTTGAATTTGTTCAGTTCCACCACAACTATAAAAATTAAGTAATAAAGAATGTAAATAAAAAGGGTTAATTATACAATTATCTTTCACTCTTAATAAAGTTGTAAAATTACTGTATGAATAATTTTTATCATGTTTATTATAAATAACAACCCGTCCAACAGGTTGGTTTTTACTACCTCCAGATTTTTCAAGTATTATATCTCCATATTTTAATTGTCTATTTTTAAATTGTTTTTCTTCAACATTAATATTCGCAATATCGGAATAATCAATTTGTCCACTGAATGTAAAATTTATATTTCTTATAACATTTACATTTATAAAAGGTCCCTTTTTCCCACTCCAAAGCCCTCCACAGGTATCAACAACATCACCAAGTTTTACCATATCCCATTTACAATTCGAATAGTCTTTTGTTTCTTTGTAACGAGAGGCAGTAAGGTTGTATTCTTCATTTTCGGCAATTTTTGTTTTTTCTACAAGTGTTATCATTTTTGATTCTATTGTAAATTCAGAATGAGTATTGATAGCATTTTGCCATTGGTTTATAAACTCCATTGCTTGCGGTAAGTCGTTTTTATCAATTTCACGTCTTTGAGCTCCCAAATCAAAACCATCATTTTGTATTTCTACAAATAATATTTTATCTGTCTTTTTAGCAAGTTGTTTATCCATTAGTAAAATTGATGTTTTTACTCCTGAATACGGTTGAAAAACTCCACTTGGTAAACTTACTACTGCATATAAATAATTTTCATCAACAAGTTTTTTTCTTAATTCTTTATAAGCATTTGCAGATTGGAAAACTATACCCTCTGGAACAATAACTCCAGCTCTGCCGACAGTATTCAGATGTTCCATAATATAATCAACAAACAAAACTTCACTTCTATTGGCTTTTACTCCAAACCTATTATGTGGTTGAATACCGCCTTTCGGAGTCATAAATGGTGGATTGGCTAAAATTACATCAAAATAATCATCCCATCTGTCTAATTTTGTAAGAGTATCATATTCATAGATTTTTGGTTCTTTGAATTTGTGCAAATACATATTTACAAGTGCTAATTTAACCATATCAGGCGAAATATCGTAGCCTTGAATATTATTGGTTAGGTCATTCAATTCTTTTGGTGCTAACCTTTTGTCTGCTTTTTTAGCCATTTCAATAATATATTTATAAGCGGAAATCAAGAAGCCAGCCGTACCACAAGCGGGATCTAAGATTTTGTCAATTTTAGTCGGTTTAACGATATTTACAATAAAATCAATAATATGTCGTGGAGTTCTAAATTGTCCTGCATCACCTTGTGAACCCATAATTGAAAGTAAATATTCAAAAGCATTACCAAGATTTTCGCTATTGTCATAAGAAATATCGTTTATCTCTTTTAAAAACAATGTCAAAGTTTGACCATCTCTGAATGGTAGATATGCACCTTTGAAAATATCCCTAAAAAGTTTTGGAATACTGTTTGTCAAAGGAAGTTTATCAAGAGCAAGTGTATATAAATTCATTTTGGCTTCTGCCCCAAGTTGAGGTGACATAAGTTTAGACCAAGCAAATTCTTTCAACTCTCCTGTAAAAAATTGTCTTTCCCCGCCAAATTCGACAGATTCTATATCCATATCATCCATAAATTTATAAATCATAGCAATAGTTATTTGTTCAATTTGTGATTGTGGATTAGGAATTTTTCCAACTAAAACATCTCTTGCATTATCTATGGTTTTTCTTATATCTTTTGTCATCATTTTCAGTATTCCTTTATATTTTTCTTCAAGGTAAAAAATCCCTACCTTAACCATTTCAATTTGAAAACAGTTAAATAAGGATATAACGCTATTTCATATACTTGTTGAGTACAATATTATCTTTTATGTATTCTGGTAAACTTGCTCTATAACCATTCAGATTTCTATAATCTTGCATTGTAAAACCTTGATAAAAATTCAGTTCAGCAAAACGTTTACCCTCAATAATATTTCTAAAATTAGAATCAGTAGAATATGCTTTAATAAAATTCTTTATATATGGCACATGTTCTGCATCAGGTTTATAAATAGAAATATATTTATCGCATTCATCTTCGAGTAATTCATCTTGATTTTTGAATCTTTTAATAAATCCAAAAGCACGTTGTAATACTTCAATCCAAGTTAATCGTCTATCAAGATTTTCAGATTTGCGAAGTTTATCAAGAGTTATAAACAAGTTTGGTTTATTTTCATATTTTTCTTTAACAATATGTTCTGCTCTTGCCCAATCTTCTCTATCTACTGCTTTTACAATATCTTCATCTTGTGTAAATTTATCTTTTGTTTGTTGGAATAACTCTCTATCAATCCTCATTCCATCTAAACCTACAGGAGTTTCTGTGAGTTCTTTTAATTTGTCAGGGTCAAAAATTTCTATTGTGTCAATGGTTGGAATATCTATTTCATTAGGCTTTTTACTTGCCGAATTTTTTGAGGAGTTTTTAGGAAGTTTCAATTCTTCATCATAATTAAATTCATGTTCAAAGTATTCACAGTTTGCAAAGAAATCAAAAAGTTTGAAATGTTGTTTTTCAAATGAGATTTGTTCCTTGTTGCTATCAGTATATTTGAAAGTGCATTTTCTAGTTCCACGACCTTTAATTTGTACAAAATCAGTCGGAGAAAATATTGGTCGCATTAGAGCAAGGTTTAAAATATTTGGGCAATCATAGCCAGTTGTCATCATTCCCACGGTTACGCAAATTCTACTTTTAGAAGATTTATACCCCTCTAAAAAGCGAGAGTTGCCATTCAAATTATCGTTAGAGAAATAAGTTGTCATATCTTGTGCTGTTGGAACACTAGAACTTACTTGAACCGCAAAATCTGAATTATACTTATCTTTCCAGATAGAATGAGCCATTTTATTTAAGATTTGAACAATTTTTGCACAATGGTCTTGACTTACACAGAAAACAATAGTTTTTCCAAATTCTCCGCTAATAGGGTCTTTTAAACCATTTTCAAGAAGAGTTTTACAAAATTGAATATTGGTATTTTCACTAAAGAATTTCTTTTCAAATTGTCTAGAAAACATCTGTTCTTCAACTTCATCTCCATCATCTGTAATTTGAACAACCGAATACCCTTTTTCTGATAATAATTCAGTTGTTACATCGGTTCTTGCATCAACTACAAGAGGATTTATCAAATAGCCATCTCTTACACCATCTAATAAACTATATCGAAAAGTCGGTTCCCCACTTTCACAACCAAAAGTTCTATAAGTATCAAGCATTATACGTCTTTCGTATGCTTTAGGGTCTTCAAATTTTAATTTCTTTTCATCAATGTTTTTAACATAATCTTTTGGGGTTGCGGTTAATCCTAATTTATAACCAATAAAGTACTCAAAAACAGCTCTTGAGTTACCACCAATACATCTATGGCTTTCATCTGAAATTACAAGGTCAAAATCAGTTGGAGAGAATAATTTTTTATACCTATCATCTACCAATAAACTTTGAATTGTTGTTACTACAATTTCTGCTTTTCGCCAGTCAGAACGAGATTCTTTATATACGACAGTTGTATAATCTTTTAAATAGTTTTCAAAATTAGATTTGGCTTGTCTTTCAAGTTCAATTCTATCTACTAAAAATAATACCCTTTTTGCATTTCCTGTTTTTAGAAATAATTTTATAATACCAGCAGAAGTTAGCGTTTTCCCTGTACCTGTTGCCATTTCAAATAAAAAACGATTATTTCCTTGCTTTGCAGATTCTTGGAGTGCTTTTATTGCGTTTAACTGATATGGTCTAAGTAATCTATAACCATTTTCATAACAATATTTATTTCTCGTTGTTTCGTTTATATAATCTGGTTCTTGCAACAAATTAGGATTTTGCATTAATGCTACATATTCTTTTGTTACATTTTCAGAATACAAAGTCTTAGGGTTAGGTTTAAAAACATTTCGTTGCTCTAAAGATTCTTGAGTAGGCATTGAGGTTATAATTTCAGGATTGCCAATTTCAATATCCCATAAGTAACTAATATCTCCATTAGATAAAATTACAAATCTGATATTTTGGCTCATTGCATAAACTCTAGCTTGGTCTTTTGCAAATAAAGGGTTTACATCTTCTCTTTTTGCTTCTAATACACAAAGCGGAAAACCATTTGAATCTAATAAAAGATAATCTAATAATCCTGTTTTAAATTTGTCATCACGTTTTATTTTGGTGGAATATTCCAAATCAACATTAGCTTTTCCCTCTTCATTATCCAGTAATCGCCAACCAGCTTCTTCTAATAATTTGTTAATTTTAATTCTAGCTTTTGCTTCTGTTTCGATAGTCATATAATTATCCTTAAATTTTGCCCCTAATTTAGATATACCATGAAAACTAATATTTTAATACCTAATATCAATAAATAATTTATCTGTATGAATAATTATAAAATACCTAAATTGAAAGAATATTAAAAAGTGCATATTATTAAATAATGAGGTATATATGTTAGATGAAAATTCTCCAATCTTAACAGTTGGACAAGTAGCCAAACAATTAGGTATATCTTCTGATAGATTACGTTCTTATGATGAAGAAAATTTAGTCGCACCAGAACGAATAAAGAATAATGTTAGAATGTACAGTTGTAATGATGTAAATTGGCTTTCTTATCTGCGTTCATTAATAGGGAAATCTGGTATATCGATTTTAGGGTTTAAGGAAATTTTGAGAGTGACTTATTTTATGCCAGATGATGATTTTAGAAATTTTTTAAAAAAGCAACCAAAAGATTCTATTTGGCAAACAGTTGAACTTATGAAGAATAACCCAAATTATGAACGTCTTAGAAAGTTTTATTCATAAAATATTACAATAACATTGATTTTAACCACGATTCTATATATTTGATAAAAAAGTTGTACATACACAACACACAAATATATCAAAATATCAAAAGTTAAAAATTTAGGTCTGAAAACCGTTGGGACACAAGGCTCGGATAAGCAAGTTTCAAAACTGGAGTCAAGAAGGCTTGTTAAATTATGATTATGTATAAAAGTATATGTAAACAGTAAAAAGGGCTTTAATTTTATGAAAGTTAAAGATTTATTTGATGAACAATTTTTTCCACAATTAGAAAGTTTTATATTTGAGGAATCTTTTGAAAATTTTTATAACAGAAAATTAGAAGAAAAACCAAATAGATCCAAAAACATTACAAGATTTTGGTTACCTACTGAATATCTAGAAGATTTAGAAATAGATACGAATTTTCCTTTGACATATAACTGGTTTATTGATTCATACACACAAGATGAGAATTGTGCATCATTTTTTGATGAATATTTATTTCACATAAAATATCTAATGAATGAAATATTCAATAGTTCAAAAGCACAAAGTATTAAAACAAAATATTTTAGCTTAACACTAAATAAAGCAATTGTTATAGATTTTTACAAAAATGAAATTTGCAAAAGAATATACAATCAAAATATATCATCTAATTCGGACTTAAACAATGGGTTAAACTCCAAATGTATAATTGCAAGAAAAATTTTGCAAGAAACATTAAAACTTATCAAAGAATACCTTGAAACCATTTTAAATAATATATCTCCAGACTTAAATACAATCTTAACAACTTATACAATAGAAGCAAAATTACATATATTAGAAAAAATACAAAACCCTACAAAAGAAGAAAATGCTAAAAATAAAGATATTAGAGAAAAAATAAAAAAAATAAGAAATCAAAGGTTTTATAATACCAGTGGGGCTCCAGCAAAACAAATTCTAGGATATTTCCCCAAAACAAAAAGAGGATTACAGAACTATACGAAAAAACTTAAAAAAGCTATTTTTGCAAATTATCCAGAAATTAAACAAATATTTACGAACTTAAAACAGGTAATGAACATGCCAGTAGAACCAACTTCTGAGGGCTTCGTAAATTTCCTATTAAATAATTCAGTCACTAAATATCAAAAAGATATAAAAAAACGACTCTATAATATTCTAGCAGATTCTGAAAAAGAAGTTACATATCTATCCTTAGAAGAAGATGGTTCAATTAAACAATTTATTGGAGAACCATTAAATGAAGATTTAAGTGAATTGTATCCTTTTATTGAAACATATCTTGATTTATTATTGAATAACAAAGCTGCAACTTTTTCAGATGCTGTTGTATATACTCTATTGAAAGAAAATGGGGATTTGTCACTTTTTGATAACGCAAAATATAAAGATGAGGCAATTAGAAAATTCATAAATCGAAAAAATTTAGATGAAGAATTTTATACTAAAAGTGAACCAAATGAAATATTTAAAAGAGAAGACTTTATAGAAAAATATAAAAAATTATTTAAAGAAAATTAGGACATAATTAAATTTTATTTTGGGTCTAAACTCCAAAGTCCAAAATTTTGTATAAAGAAAATATACAAAATAGGAGGCAAAATTATGACCCAACAACTAAATATTCTATACCAAAACTTTATAAGGGCAAAAGTAAACAAAGAATACATTTGTAATAATAACAAGTGTAATATTCTAGGTGAAAATTTTATTGATAAATTCTATTTTCTTTTAATGGAAGATTGGAACAGAACAAATAATGAATTTGACCCGGATTTTCATCTAATTGTAGAAAATTGCAAGAATCCAAAAGTTTTAAAATTAAAACATATTCATAGAAAAGATAAATATATTAGAGTTGAAAAGAAAATATTAGAACAAGACAAAAATATTTTTAAAACCCTTGTAAAACAAGGTTTATTTAAAGATTCTACAACTGCATACAAATCAACAAATAATCAAGTTCTAATTCATAGGCTAAACTTATGTCTATACAAAAAGATTTTAGGGCTTGAATGTCACCACGGAGATAAAAATAAATTCAATAATAGTATTTTAAATCTTACGCCCATTGAACACGAAAAACACGCACTTCTTGATGGTTTACCTGAATATGAGTTTAGAAAACAATCAATATTATTACACAATAATTTTGTAACTGAACTATTTAAACCTCAAAAGAACACTTTAGCTAGTCGTGACAGAAATATTTTTCAAGTACTTATATTGTTAAGTAATGGATTATCAGTACCAGAAATTACAAAAAAGCATGCCTGCAAAATGGGTGAAACAACTATTCAAAAGATTAAAAACAGATATTTTTATGTAAAAGAATTTTTAAAATACTGCTATACACTTACGAATAAAGAGTTTCAAGGGTTAAATGAGAATTTTGGCTCCCAATGGTTTAATCCTCTTAAATTTGACCAACCAAAAAGTATAAAAATATATACAGATAATGAACTTTTTGATTATATGCACAACTTTTTAGAAATGAAGTACAAAAAGACTTAAAACTTAGATGTCTTCTTTATTACTAAGTATATATAAGGTAGTATAACCTCTTGGTATATAAGGTGGTAAATAAAAAATTTATACTTTAGTGGTTTACTTACCCCAAAAAGAAGATGAACTTAGTGGTATATGAAAATGGTATATAAAAGTTTTAGAAAAGAGAGTAAAAGAAATTGGTATATTATTTATGCTCAAAAATGCTTGACATGATGTTATATAATGTGTTACATGAATAATAGTACCGTAGAAAGGTATAGAAATGGAAAAACTTAAAAATCTAATTACAATCAATGAATTTGCAGAACATATAAATAAACCTGTTAATACGGTTAGAACTTGGAAACGTAGAAATGATTTACCATCTAATATTTTTGTTACAATTGCTGGTTCAGTATTTGTTTATGTCGATAAGTTTAATGAATGGGTAGAAAAACAGGTTGCATAGGAGATATAGAAAAAGATTTACAAAAAGGGTAATAAATTTTACTGTAGATTTCAAATAAATGGTGAAAGAAAACATTTATGCTGTAAAGGTGCAACAACAGAAAAAGAAGCTAAAAATCTTGAAAGTGTATATATGGTACAACTTCAAAAAATACAAAATGGTATAATTCAAAGAGAAGTAAAAGGTAATATATAACATGTTTACACAAACCTATGAAGAAATGTAAAAATGATATTACTTCTTCTTCTTGATGGAGTCAAGGAGTTTTTCTAAATTAGTATTAAATGGAGACATTTCATCTTCATGGTTAGTTTTAAAATAAGTTGCTAAATTGTCTAAGTTAATATCATGTTTTTCCGAAAATTTCTTTTCAAATTCTTCAGATGTATTACAACTTGCTATAAACTCCTCAATGTTATTTATATATTGTTCTAAAGGCTTTTTATATGATTTCGTTGCAGGAGAATATATATAACCTTTTTCAAATTTTGTATTAATAATAGATACAAAAACTACGTCTTTAGGTAAATTTTTAAAAATGAAATATTCTGTTGCTTTACATAAGAAGAGTCTTTTTTGTTTTATAACTTCTGGAGTAAATTCTAAACCATAAAGTTGAAATAATTTTTTATAAAAGCCTTCACTCATAGTTGGAAGCACTTCAACCAACTCATCTGAAGCAATTTGATGCAACATGCGTTTTAATTCACGTTCTGTTATTATATCCATACGGCTATTATAGCACGGATTTATAATTAAGCCGCTTTTTGTTTTTTAGATAATTGCAATCCCCAAATAAATCTATCATTATCTTGCATTCGCAAGGTATTATATCTATATACAAATTCATTAACATATAATTGTAAATATTTTGGTGAAACATGATGGTATGTAGCAAACATTCGTTTTAATTGAGTCCAAGCACCCTCTAATTTATTAGTGGATACGTCCCCATCTACATATTTCTTTTTCCCATGTTCAACAAAATAGTGCTTAAAGTATTTATGAAAGTTATTATAACCTTTCCAGTCATCAGAATATATTGTAGAACCTAGATTAATATAAGTAAGTGCACAATTTAATAATACGTTAGCAGTAACATCTGGGATAACTTTAGCTGTTAACTGACCATCTTCATTCATATAACCCACAACTGGAATTTTGTCGACAAACACACGGTCATTATTTTCTTTAGCATTTTTTGCTTTTTTATTCCAATGACGATTTTTGTCTTTCCCTCCAACAAAAGTTTCATCAGTTAGGACTATTCCGTCCATTCGCTTATAATTTTCAGCTCCAAGTATATGTTCTCTTATTGTGTGTAACATTTTTAGGGTTCTGTAGTGTGATATATGTATGTCTTTTGAGATTTGTCTTGCTGATTTGCCATTTTTCGTATTAGTAAGGCAGTATAGACAGTAGAACCAAGCTCGTAAAGGGATTTTTGAACCTTCAAATATTGTGCCATTTAGAACTGTAAAATATTTATTTTTATTTTTACATTTATATTTACCATTCTTACATTTATATACTTTTGATGTGGGGTCAAACGGACTCTCTGGTTGTCCATCCCAAATAAGTTCTTCTAAAAATTGGATACAATCTTCGTTAGTTCTGAAGGTATCCCAAAATTCTAATACTGAATTAAATTTGAATTCTCTGCGTTTTCTCAACTTTGTATCCTTTTTCTTATTAAAAGTCTTTTTAGATGAGAAAATTGCTTTTTGGCTATCCAATGATGGGGTTTTATTAAGTTTTTTGTTGACAGCTGCCTTTAATTTAGAAGTTGAAATGTCGCTCAAATCAGCAATCTTAATTTTATATTCAATTTTAGGTTGCTGCATTCGAGCCACTGTTACTTCTTCCTATTTTCGTTATTTAACGTCCATAAAAAGAAACATTAGAAAAACCCATCGTAACGATGGGTTTAAATAAAAAACTTTTTAATTAAACTTATCTTTCCCCCATCGCTCAAGCTTTAGCACCTTGCATTTCTGTAGGTTGCTGTGTGGTCATCGGGCTTGTCCCTCGCACAACTCTTTATGGTGTATTTAATATTCAGTTATACGTCTATAATACACCTTGTTTCCGAAATTGTCAACCAAACGAGGTTTCTAAACCCCGAAAAGGCTTTGCCAGCCTATAAATAAGAGCCTTTTAGTCTATTTAAGTTTTAGTGCTTTTTGTGTTACTTTTAATGCCTCTAAATAGCATTTTAATTCTTCATCATTATTTGCAGTATTTAATATTTGCATTGCTTTTGTGTATAAAGGATTATCATTTACTTTTATATTTTCAACAGCAATTCCTAATTCATTTACACTAATATCAAAAACATTTAATAGTTTATTTAGTGTTGTATATGTAGGGAAATATTTACCGTTTTCTAAACGGCTTAAATGTTTTTCATCAATACCAACAAGTTCTGCTAAAACTTGCTGAGTATATCCTCTACTTTTTCTAAGAGCTTTTAATTTTTTACCGAAAATCTTGTTGTCCATAGCACCTTCTTTCATTATTCTTTAATAAAAGTTGACATCTAAAAACGACAAGTACGGCAATTTATATATTAACAATACTTGATGTAATTATCACTTTTTATTTTTTTATGTTAGTATATTCCTATAATTTACAAAAAGTGTGAAAGGGGTTAGAAATTATGGTAGATGAAGAAACAAAGATTTGTCCATTTTGCGGAGAAGAGATATTGGCAATTGCCAAGAAATGCAAGCATTGTGGAGAATTTTTAATTGATGACAACATCAATAGCGATGACCGAATCGAAAATGCAGAAGTAAATGATAAATGGAAAGAACGTTTTAGGATTGTAGATGTTTTTGTTCTTGATGGTAGGTGGTGGAAAGGTCGACCAGAATATTGGAAGAGTTCTTTAAGTGAAAGGTTGAAATATTCATGTAAGCTTTATTTTAGTGATATTGGGAGTTTCATTGCAACCTTATTATTTGGAGGATTTTATTACCTTTTTAAAGGAATGTGGTTAAAATTCATCATTTATGGAATATTTACAATACTTACTGGCGGAATATTCTGGGTAATATTTCCTTGCTGGGCTCCATTTGATTACTACAGATATAAAGTACTTGGAAAACAATGGTAGACATTTCACAAATTAGGTGAAGTGCAATAGAAGTAAAACAAGGAGAATATTTATGTTTAAAAGTAAAAATATTATCTTAGCAGTAGTATTTTTAATTGCTGCAAATACTGCAAATATAAGTTTTGCATATGATAATAATAACAAACAATATATGCAGATTTACCACCAACAACAATTGGAAAGAGCTGCAAGAGAAAAAGCTCAATACAATGCGAATCATTATTCTAACGGTAGTAGAAGGGGACTTGCGGATTTAGTCGGTGGAGATGATGATGGCTATGTACTTAAGAATAATGAAATGTCCGACGAAGAATATGAACGCTTCCAGCGAGAAAATAGGTGGTAGTATATGCCTGAATCTGTGGATACTAAAACTTGTCCTTATTGTGGTGAATCCATACTTTCAGTTGCGAAAAAGTGCAAATATTGTGGAGAATGGCTTGATGGGATTAAAGAAAATGTAATAATCAATAAAATTGCAGATTGCCAAAAAATTTCAAATATACTTTGGTTAATAATTTCTATAATCCAAATACTTTCTATAATTTGTATTATTGCAGGGATATGGAATCTTGTAGCCGTAATTTGTAGTTGGAAGATGCCTAAAAAAATATTACACATGGATAAAGATATCCCAAGTTATTATGAAGGGATTACGGGACTTATTATTGCAGCAATAGTAAATTTTCTGTTAGGTGGACTAATTGGTGTAATATTAATTGGATTTGATTTTTACATAAGACATTTGGTATTAGCAAACAAGTATCTATTTGTTAATCGAAGTAAAAGAAGGTACTAAATATGGATAATAATACTAAGAGATGTCCCTTTTGTGGAGAGAAAATTAAAATAATTGCAAAAAAATGCAAACATTGTGGAGAGTTTTTAGAAGAAATTCCAAATAAAAATACTGAAAAACCTATTAAAGCTAAAAATAATATTGCTAAGAATACTGGAATTGGCTGTATTGTTATACTTATAATCTTTTTGTTAATAGGATTATTAGCATCAGACGATAGTAATGTAAGTAATGATTCAATAGATGATAATCCGCCTGTAGAAACAGAAACTCCGACTAAAATTACTGGTAGCCATGATGGATTTGGAACCTTTGCTGTTGCAACCGCAAATTATGGAGGACAAATATACAATTGCTTGGAACGAGGAACTGGAGATTCGCTTGTAGAACAATTAGAAGCTTTTTTTGAAAATGTTTCTGAAGTGGGAAAGCCAGAATTTTATTCAATGAAACAGTATAATCCTCGGATGAAATTTGTTGTTTATGAGCCACATTGGGCTGAAACTGTTTCCGTTATGCCAAATGCCTGTTTAGCAGAACTTGAATTTAAAAACGTGAAAAGTGATACCATTATGGGTTACAACGGTGATACGCCATATACAATTGATGATGTTGATTGCAGAGTATCCTATACAGTATCCGAACAAAGTGGAAAATTTAAGGCAAATATTTTTGATGTATTTTGTAAGCCAAATGCTGGTTATAGATAAACAAATATAAGGAGGGAATATGAAAAAATGTAGCAATGTGTCGCAAACAGTTAGCACTCAATTGATAAAAAAATCGACTAAACTTTTAACATATCTATTCATAGTAGTTTTATCATTTACAACTACTGGATGTTCAGCAATTACATCTAATACTGTTTCTGTGCAAAATGTATTAAAACAAGATGTGCAATTTAAAAGTATTAAAAATTTAACAGAAACCGATGTTTCAAATAAATTTATTTCTATAAAAAATACTTTAGTTCAAATGGATACTGAAACTACAGATTTGGAAGAATATTTAACAGGAAATCGTACCCAACAAGAAAAAGATAGTCTTTATGCAATATATCTTACAAATATGTATTTATTTAATGATATTCTCAAAACTAATCTTGAGCTTGATACTTCAAGTTCTTATCCGAGACAAGAAAGATTATCATTTAATGCAGAGGGATTAAAGTTTACTTATGATAATTGGCAACTTTACTTAGATGATTATAACTTTAATCATGATTTGATAAATATGAATTATTTAGGGGAAGGTGCCTTTGGACCAGACTTAAATATGTATTATCAAGCAGAAAAATTTTCAAAATACTTGAGCAACAGTTGGAAAGAATATTTATCAATCAAATCAAGAGAATCATTGTATTTAAAAGATATACCTTTTAGCATGTATGGTCCTGGAGATTATACAACTGTAAATATGTACGAACTAGGGAAATGGATAAAAAATTGGAGCAACTTTCTTGCTAAATATCCCGATTTTAATATGAAAGATAGAATTCAAAAAGACTTAAATATGTATATTAAATACTATTTGAACCCATTACAAAATGAATGTGATAACTCAACACCATTAAGTAAAGAAAAACAACTGGAATGGGAAGATTTACTTAAAAATCTGGATAATACTTCCAGTGCATATAAAACTTTAAATGAAGCGTATAACTTATTAAAAAGTAATAAATTTAAAACAAATGATAGTTACATGAAATTATATGAGCAATTTAACTAAATAAAATCAAGGAGAAAATTATGAAAAAATTATTATCAGTTTTATTTTTCGGAATAGCTATTGTCGCATATACTATAGCTCCCGTTTTTGCCGCAAATTACAAGTATAAATTATATGACCCAAAAACAAATAAGTCAGATTCTGCAATGATAATTACGATAGGTTATGGTGGTAAAAATACTTATACACTTGGACTTGCAAAACAAAATGTGGCTTGTGCAATAGATGCAATCGAAAACAAAGGTAACGGTTTAGTTGGGGGTAAATGTATTGGTTTTACAGAAGATAATAACGGACATATTTATTACTGGAAAGAATATCAACCAAATACTTTTAAAATTGAATTAAAATCTATAATCAAAGAACGAGAAAAAGAAGGGATGTATTTATATGGGGGAAACTAGCTCAAAAAGTGAAATTTCCCTACTCTAAGGCAAATAATAATTATCGGACGTATTTCTAAAAGAAATACGTCCGATAATTATTATAAAAAGTTTTTGCTCATAAATTCTAGGAAATCAATAGTTCTTTCAAGTATATTTGCAAAAACATCCGTATAGGAATTTTCGCCTAGGCCAAAATATTTTGCTATCTTAATATAATTTTCACCTTTTCTATGTGCAACTGCAGAAGAACGAAGATTCTGTAATTTCCGTAAAAAATCAATATGTATCTCAAAATTTTCAATAGACTTTGCTCGAATAAAACATTCTAAATTGCTAATACTACCTTTAATCTCTTCTTCATTATTTAATTTTTCTTTTAATTTTTGTTCATTCAAGGAATCTATTACCATCTTTACAAGTCCTCTTACCTGTTCATCAAATTCACTTTGATTATTTGATGGAATATGCAAAACTGAATAATGATATACATCATCTTTACTCAAGGGTAAAAATAAATTCCAAGAATATTTTTCTTTCCAAGCAGTATTAAAGGATTGAAACACCTGTTTAAATTTTAAATCAGAACATTGAGGGTCACAAAATTCAGCAAAGAAAGACCTTTTTAGACATGTTTTACTTATTTTGGCACCGTCTGGTGCAATATTAAAACTTTTCCAATATAATCTCTCTTTATGGTTTAAATCTCTTCCTAAATCCCCTAAAAAGACAGAAATATACTCTTTATTATCATTATCTAATCTTAACCCCCATAAATCTCCACAACTCAAGTAACCATCTCGAATACTATACTTATTAGGTTCGTTATAGTATTTATTTAAAACTTCACGTTTGAAAAATACAGGAGTTAGATAGTGCGGAGCACTTGGATTTTTACCAAAATAATCTGCTAACTTATCGGGATTGGAGGTATAAGTAATATCATCACCATATTCATCTTGCCCAACTATAAACTCATCAAATTCTTCAACCTCGTTTTCTGTAAATGGCCATATTCCACATTTTTCTAAAGGATAGCCCTTAATTAATTTTTTGCCAATAATTCTAGAAAAACTTTTCTTATTGTCAGTCATAAAATCAAAATCGGTATAAGAATAGTTATAGACCGTATCATTTTCAGTTTTAGTTATATAGGTTTTATCAAGACCAAGTTCTGAAAGTGTATTTTTAGAACGATAATCTAACTCAAACAAAGACAATAATGACATGTTTTTTATTGCTAAAAATTGCTTTATAAACTTTAACTTTATTTTTACGGTGTTGTCTGTATCAATAATAATTGCATCTTCCTCATTCCCATCATTATCAATTTTTATATATTTATTGTTTCTATTATCAAAGTACAAATTGTGATAGAGTCTAAATTCTTCAGATATTTCTATATAACTGGGTTTTATATCATTAAAACTTCTAATATAAACTAAAGGTTGTATTCCTTTTTGCCCAAACTGATAGTAAGTTACTTGTGGTTCCTCCGCTTTCAAGTTTCCATATTTTTTAGTACAACTTGGAAATCCCTCGTCAGTGTGTAAATCCCAAGTTGGTTCCGACATTGATTGAGGAATTCGCTCATTTTCTATAAATACGCTATAAAAAGCACCTGCCTCTCCCAAATTTTTGTATGCGATAAACCAAGGATTAGAACCTATTTGTTCTTTAATATATGAAATGTTATCTATTTGTTTAAATTTATCTATTTCATTTTTCATTATTATTCCCTTTTATTTAAAAAATTACTACCATAGATACTATTATTATGTGCTAAACAAAAAGAAAAATCAGTAGTAATATTGAATCTATTACTACTGATTTTTAGTCTTTGTCCTACTATTCCCTCTAATGATTATTTACTTTTAACTTCGCAAACTTCTCTTGCATAGTTGGATTATTTTTCGTCAGCCGTTTTATACTTAAATCTTCCGCTTTATTGTTTGCTAACCTCAAATTATTTTCTGAAGATAGTAGTGCTTCTTTTGTCTTTTGCAAATGGTCAATAGTTTTGTCAATTTCGTCAATTGCTGTTTTGAACTTTTTGCTTGCTATTTCATAATTCTTTGAAAATTTAGTTTTAAAGTCGTTCATCGCAGCCTCAAAGTTAGAAATATCAATATTCTGGGTTCTTATCAACGAAAGTTCTTTTCTATATTCAAGTGAATTCAACGCAGCATTTCTCAACAAGGTAATTATCGGAATGAAGAATTGTGGTCGGATTACATACATCTTTGGATATTTATGAGAAACATCTACAATTCCGGCATTATACAAATCACTTTCCGGTTCCAACATTGAAACAAGAACAGCATACTCACAATTCTTTTCCCTACGGTCTTTATCCAACTCTTTCAAGAAATCTTCATTTTTCTTTTTCGCAGAAGTTGTATCCATTTCGTTCTTCATCTCAAACATAATTGAGATAAATTCTCCACTTTCAGCATCTTTATCACGGTAGATATAATCACCTTTACTACCACTTTTAGCATTATTATCTTTTTCAAAATAGGCATTCTGAAATCCAGTTGCACGAAGTTTATTAAACTCAATTTCACAATGTTGCTCAAGACTTTCACCTACCATTTTTGTTGAAAGTTTAGTTTTAAAGTCTTTGTAACGTTCAATTTCTTCATCTTTGAATCTCAACTGAGCCTCATATTTTTCTTTTAGCGATTGTTCTTGGAGTTTGTGTTCTTTTTCAGCAAGTTCACTTTCGTTAGTAAGTTTCAAAATAAAGTTTTCTTGGCTTGCTAATTTATTACTCATGTCTGTCATAAGGTTTGCGATTTCAAGGTCTTTATCCTTATTGAAAGTTGCTAACTTATTTTTAAGTTCACTAGCTTCCTTATCTCTTTGTACTACTAATTCTTTAAGTTTTGATGCAAAGGTTGCTTGCTCGGATTCAATTTTGGATTTTAATTCAGATATTTCAGAGTCTTTGTTAGTTAGTTCTTTGTTGAATTCTTTTTCAAGTTCCAGTTTTGTTAATTGTAGTAGGTTCTTTTTCTCTTTTTCAAATTGAGCTTCCCTGTTTTTGAGTTCTTTAGTAAATTCTTTGTCTTTAACCTGTTTCACAATAGAAGCATATTGAGTTTCATCAATAGAGAATTTTTCACCACATTTTGGACATTTAATTTCGTTCATTTTTTCTTCCTTTCAAATTTTTTACTGTTGCTAACTTTTTAGGTACCTACCGAAGTTAACATTTCTTGGAAGAAAAATTTGCTAGGACACGAAAATACTTAAAAATAGGCTGAAAATTCCACAGACACTATAGTTAAGACCGTATTGGTGTAAACATGTTATATATTACCAAGTAAAACAACTTTCTTTCTCAAAATTATGTGATTTATATTGGGAATACGCAAGTGCTAATAATATTGATTTAAAACATGTTAAAAGCAAAATTAAATACTTTAAAGAATATTTTGGTGCTAATAAAGCAATAAACAAAATTGTTAATGCGGATATTATAAAGTATAAAAAATATCTTATAGAAACGGGTAAAAAACCTGCTACCGTGAATAAGTATCTATATTCTTTGAAAAAGATGTTTAATTTAGCCATTGAAAATGAATATTTAACTAAAAATCCTTGTAAAGGGGTATATAAAATGGTAGAAGATAATATTCAAACAAAATTTTGGACAATAGAAGATGAACAAAAGTTTTATTCAAAATGTCCAGAATGGTTTAAAGAAATTATCACAGTGGCTTTATTAACAGGGTTAAGAAAATCTAATATAAGGTTGTTAGAAAAATCTTGGATAAATTTTGAACAAAACCTTATACAAATACCTAAAACCAGAAATAAAGGTAAAAAATTTATACAACTTCCCATGCATAAAACCGTAGCCCAAATATTTAAAAAGCATTGGTATAATGATAGTAAATACATATTTGTAAATGAAGTTAGAAAACGCCCTTATAGTGACCAAAGATTAGCAGAAGTATATAATGAAATTTGTAAGCAAGCAAAAATTAAAAATATTGGATTTCATGGATTAAGGCATACTTTTGGTACTAGGTTAGTAGAACAAAACTATGATTTAGAACTTGTAAGAGAATTGTTAGCACATAGTAGTATAACAACAACACAAAGATATACTCACACTTCCGATGAAAGAAAAATACAAGCAATAGACTCATTGTATTCATACAACCAATATTAAAATAGGCAAAATATTATAACGCTCGTATAACCGAAATTTTTACAAAAAATAAACAGGGCTGAAATAAAGGCTCTGTTTTATTTTTGTAAAATTTATAAGTACTTATTAAATGATTTTTATTGTCAAAATAACTTTAGCATTAGAAGGTGTTTAGATATATTTTATAGTATAATATAATAAGTAAATGCACCTAATATTAAACCAAAAATGAGGGTTAAATGGAAAATACACAATCAGAAGAATTATGTCCTATATGTGGACAAAAACTAAAACACAAAGACAGAAGTACTAAGTTCTTTGCAACTTTTTATAACTGCCCTTATTGTAAAATGTTTCTACTGGAAGATGACTTTGAAAACTATTATTTTAAAGGTATGTCTCAAATTGATTTAGCTTTATTGAGAAATATTCTATATGTTTTACCAGAAAATTCTAATTACCGACAAATTCCTATACATAACGAAAATATACAAGAATTATTGTCTCTTGCCAATTCTCCTAAAAACTTGCTCGAAAAAATTGATAATACTCTTGCGTATTTTGTAGATAAAACAAAATATTTTGGGGAATTACTTAATATTAATGGAGAAACATTATACAGAGAGTTATTTTGTGTTGATAGACAAGAATTATCTAGTATATTTGCGACACTTAAGGGATATTTATCATGTGTGGGTTCTCCTAGTTCTGGGAAATCTTTCAAAGTTCGTGTTGAAAAAGAAGGTTTAAAATATTACGAAGATAAGCTACAACAAAAACAACGAAAAAATCAGGGCTTTGTTGCAATGTGGTTTAATGATAAAGCAGATTCTAAAAATTATAAACCCGATATGAATAGTGTATATGCAAATGCAATTAAACCTGCAATTGAAAATGAAGGTAGATTTAACTCTATAAAAATTGACTGTGTTGAATATTGTAATGATATAAATGATGAAATGATAGCTCAAATAAGAAAAAGTAAGTTTATGGTTGCGGATTTAACAGGTTATAGGGGAGGAGTATATTATGAAGCGGGTTTTGCAGAAGGGTTAGGTTTACCTGTAATATATACTTGCCATAAAAAATGGTTAGAGGGTGTGCCAGATAAAAATATTGAGAAAGTCCATTTTGACATAAACCATAAAAATATTATTATATGGGAAGAAAACCACCTTGAAGATTTTAAAACAAGGTTAAGTAATAGAATAAATGCAGTAATTGTATAATAACAGACTAATAAAACAATCTCATCACTTGACAAAAGTTGAAATATCGTAAACAATATATATGTACAACCTTAGATGACTTCCATTAAGTTGAGTTACTGGGGTTTTTGTTTTGTTATAACCTTATATTAAAATCACAAACTTTAACCTTACTTACAGATGTTCCACTTCTTACATTTTACTTCAAAGAATAGAATAATTGATTTATCATATCCATACAATCAATATTAATTACAAATAAGTAAATGGACACAATATTATAACGCTCGTATAACCGAAATTTTACAAAAAATAAACAAGGCTGAAATAAAGGCTCTGTTTTATTTTTGAATGGTTTACAAATATTTTGTATTATTAAAAAATCTGTCGATGGGGGGAATGTCTTGACCTGTTCGCATTAAACGTGCCTACGGATTTTGCTTTTGAACTTCGTTCTTTCGCAAAAGTCCTTCGCACTCTGCTCACAGGTCGCCGAACCCCATTTTAGGGTTCAACTCCTACCACATACTAAAAAAATCATTCAGACAAATGCCGAATGATTTTTTATTGTCGATGGGGGGAGTCGAACCCCCACAGCTCTCGCCACATGCACCTCAAGCATGCATGTCTACCATTCCATCACATCGACACGATGCAAAATACTTTCCAATACTACCATAAATACCAAAATTTTACAATTTTGTTTTGCTAGACAATTTCAATACATCTATAAATGACAGCACTGATGCAAATTCATCAAACAATTTATTATACTGTCTAATATCATCAATTTTGCCAAACAAGTGATTCATCTCAAACAAATCCTTCCTCGTACTCAACATTATCAACATATTTTGTCCATAAACAGAACACTGCATTTGCGGAATAGCAAAGCTCGTGTGTAACTGCATAAATCTGTCCAAAAATGCAGTATTCAAAAGATACCGTGCCTCAATCTGTGCTCCTGCTTTATCACCGCCGTTTACATAAACATTATATTTTGCACTGAATTTGTTATATTCAACGTCAACTTTTTCATAACCCTTCGGAACTTTATTAAACAAACCTTTTGACAAAATCAAAACCCTGTTTTTAACAACTTTATTCATTTTAAAGTGCATTGCTACACCTTTAAACATTCTGTTATAACTTCTATTTCTGCCACTACCCGTAACTCTTCCGAATTCGGTTTCATCAATTATAAAATTTACGCCGTTATAAGTTCCAGAAAAAACATCATCATCCGTTCTTTCGTTAATTTCCGAACCGTCATACAACTGACAACTCTCAAATACCTTATTTGGAATACACACGACAGAATAATACTCACCTGTAACAAACATTTCAAGATACTCATCAATATCAACACCTAAATCCGTTGGGACTCCGCCATCAAATAACACAGCCTCCAAACTTTTAGTTCGTGCTTTTCGATAATTTATATCTTCCCCAAAGATTTTGACAAGTTGCGGGAAGGCGGTTTTCTTGATTTTGTTTTGATACCTTTTGTTTGTTATATAAATATTTTGAATAATGGCATAAATAAAAAATCCAATCGAACAATAAAAATGAAATTTTAAATCATAATGATGTTCATTCCTCCCCGGAAGATATGCCAGCAAAGAAAAGCCGATATATGCAAGAATTGATTTTATTCCGACCAAACTCCAACGTTCTTGTTTTTGAATTTTCTTCCATTCAAAACGTTCTTTTGACATAATTTCGGCAAATTTTATGCTGAAATTATTTTTATATTGGCGTAATTGTCTTTCTCTTGCGTTAATCATACTTTCCCTTACAAAATAAGTGAGTTAAAATTTCTATTTGCCGATTTCCAATGCTCTTTGAGCCATTGATTTTGAAATATTCACAACAGCAAGGTTTGCTTCGTAAGCACGTTGAGCAACAAGTGCATCAGCAATATCCACCATTGCGTTTACATTTGACTGTCTTATATAACCGTTCTCATCGGCATCAGGGTGTCCCGGTTTGTAAATCTTTTGCCCAAGTGTAGGGTCTTCAACAATACCTGAGAAAGTAACTCCGCCTTGTAAATACGGAAGTGTACCAACACCGAAAACATCTTCTTTCATAGAGTTCATAACGCCTTGAAAAGAAACATCATCAACCGCATTCAGTACGGGAATTTTTCTGACATAATTTGGAGTATCAAGGTTTGCAATGTTTTTAGCATGGATATCGATTCTTCGTCCATGTACCTGTAATGCTTTTGCACCTATGTCTATTGATTCCATTATGCCCATTTTATATCACCTTCCTAATTACTTATATTGTTATTTACCGACATTTATAACAGTTTTCATTTCGGTAACTATATTTGTCATTCTGCGTGTTGCCATTGAATAAAGAATTGAGTTTTCTTGCATTTGCATAATCTCGTTACCTGCATTAACTGGTTCTTCCGAGCGTTCAAGTCCGATTGCGGAAGGTCCGAGTTTTTCTGACAATTTAGTTTCTAAAGGACTGTTCATTGTACTCAAATATTGTCCAAAGTCCAAATCCTGTCTGATATACCCCGGAGTATCAACGTTAGCAAGGTTTGAACCTAATGCTTTTTGTCTTTGAGCAATTAAGTCCATCATTAATGTTACTTTTCCAAAACTGTCTAAAGATGTGTACATAAATTATACCTTTCGTTAATAAAATTAAGCCTCTCTAATGTTGATTGCCTTGTTGTACATTGAATCCGCAAGCTTAATCATCTGCATACTTGCAAGCATTGAAGCGTTCAATCTTAGCAAATCAGTTGCCGAATTATAAATACTTACGTTTGATGCTTCCAAATTATTTTGTTTGAAACAATCGTGATTTTTAACAAGTCTTGCTTCGCCCGCATCACTTGAAGGTTTCATTCTGTTCATTTCTGCCTGTTCCATACCTGCAGGGTTATCAAATCTGACAAGCGGAATTGTTCCTATTTTTTTTGCCTTTGTACCTCTTGTATCGTAAGACAGAACATCACCGTTTTCTTTGATTTCAAACTTGTAGCAATTTGAAGGGATTTTTATACCTTCGCCGACAATCCAACCATCACGAGTTGTAAGATATCCGTTTTTGCCTTGCATAAACGAACCGTCCCTAGTGTATTGAACTTCACCTTCGGGAGATACAACCGGAATATAACCGACACCGTCTATTGCGACATCGTACGGATTGCTTGTAATTCTTATTGACCCTTGAGTATAATTCGTTCTGACAGAACCAGTAAGATATCCGTTTTCCTTCATAACCTGTTCAAACTGGACATCTTTGTAACCCGTAGTTTGGAAATTAGACAAATTGTTTGCTATCTGTCCGAATTTTTCAAACTGAACGAGTGCGTTATTTATACCTTGTGTCATTAAACCTTGTAAGTTATACATATTAACCTCTATTTTTTATTATTGACTTAATTGAGAAATCGTTTTGCCTAATACAGAATTTTGTAACATAAACATCTGTCTGTTAGCATCAAAATTCTTGATATACGGCATTACGGTCATGAATTCCTGTTGTAATGCAACGTTAGAATATTCGTTATATTTTTGTTTAATATTCGGTTCTAAAACCGCCATACCATTTGCATCAACAACACCGATTTGTCCTATTAATGTAGTTTTTTGGGTTTCTGGATTGAACATTGTAATTTTACCACGAGTATCAATTTTTACCTGTTCCAAATCTTGCGGAATGAACGGAAACACAATCGGTGTACCTGCATTAGAAAGAACATCGGCATTATCAAGAGTTTTCAAAGTTCCGTCCTTACTGATTTGCATACGTCCGTCCCTTGTCAATTTCACACCGTTCTCAGTTTGTGTTTGGAAATACCCTTTGTTTGCAATAGCAACATCAAGCGGATTAGACGAAATTGCAATACGTCCAACCTTGTCATCTCTTGTTGTTGAAAGAGCATGAACACCCAAATATTCGGCAAAAGACGAAACAACCGCTTCTTTTCGTTGATAACCGACTTTATCAAACCCGTTGATGTTTTCGTTAGTTATTCCGATAATTTCACTATCCAAGTGCATGGCTCTTATTGATGCCGTCAGCCCGCTGTCATTGAAATATATACCGGTGTTTAATCTCATTTTTGCTACCTCTACATGTTTATACTATTAATAGTGTCGAAATTTTGATGATTTTCTGCAATTATTTTGAAAAAAATCATACGTTTGGAGGACTTTTGCATGTATATAAGGATTTTTATGCAAAAGTCAATATGAATAACAGTTAAGATTAGTAAGAAACACATCTTTCTGAAAGGCAATAATCTTCCTAATAGTCATACTGAACAGCACGAGCAGAGTGCGTAACGAAGTGAAGGCACGTTTAATGC
>OIYG01000075.1_pt1 | contig 106468 bp, 106 predicted proteins | sample 1587861 | NCBI WGS metagenome assembly OIYG01 (sample SAMN03283272) | human gut metagenome | biome: human-associated habitat; material: feces | host: Homo sapiens | place: Peru | collected 2012 | reverse complement strand
CAGACAAGCTGCCTAGGTTTCGCTCCCGCTCACCTTGTGAGCTACAGAGGCATTCTTTTTAATTCTATTTAATTGTTTTACGCTCAGCTGGTCTTATTGCAGACAAGCTGCCTAGGTTTCGCTCCCGCTCACCTTGTGAGCTACAGAGGCATTCATTTTAATTCTATTTAATTGTTTTTACGCTCAGCTGGTCTTATTGCAGACTAGCTGCCGAGGTTTCGCTCCCGCTCACCTTGTGAGCTACAGAGGCATTCATTATAAATTTAACTCTTTTAATTATTTATTTTCTTCTTCCTGATTTTCTAATTTTTCTATCAAGTCCAAGCAAATTCCAACCTGAACATCTGTTGGTGCCATTTTTAAATACTCAAATGCATCATGTATTTGTTTGTTTTTGTCATACCAACGTCTAAAAACATTAATAAATTCGCTCAAGTCATTATCAGTTATTTTTATGCCATAACTTTGTACTTTATTGATAATCAAATCTGCACATTCTAACTGCTTTTCAAGAGGTGCTTTTTCCATCAAGCCAACCGCCATACATACTGTTGGATTCAAGTCATACCATCTTTTTGCTATTTTTTTTTCTTCTGACATTTAAACCTCTTGTAAATTTTATAAACTAAGTTTACAACATATTCTATTTAAAATCTAGTCTTCAAATTTAATTTTCATCTCTTTATATTAAATAAAAGTGTCGCAGTTGGCAAAGCCAACTGCGACACTAAACCAATATCAAAACAACTAATTTTTCAATTAGGTTTAATTATACAATACCTTGAGCTTTCATTGCTTCAGCCAATTTAGAGAAGGCTGCGATGTTTGCACCTGCAACATAATTATTACCTAAGCCATAATTTTCAGCTGCATCTTTACAAGATTTGAAGATATTTGTCATAATTCTATCTAATTTTTTATCTACTTCTTCGAATGTATAATAGAATCTCATTGAGTTTTGACTCATTTCGATTGCAGAAGTTGCAACACCGCCTGCATTTGCCGCTTTTGCCGGAGCAACTAAAACACCATTTGCCAAGAAATAATCTGTAGCTTCTTTTGTACAAGGCATGTTAGCACCTTCACCAACGGCAACTACACCATTTTTAACCAATTCTTTTGCTGAATTTAGAGTAACTTCATTTTGAGTAGCACATGGAAGTGCGATATCAGTTTTAATTGTCCAAATTGGAGAATCTGCAGAAGTTCTTTCCAAATATTTAGCATTTGAATGTACATTCAAATAGTCTTTGATTCTGCCACGTTTAACTTCTTTGATATCCTTGATTGCATCTAAGTCAATACCATTTTCGTCATAAATACATCCGTTAGAATCACTCATTGCAACTACCTTTCCGCCCATTTCTTGAACTTTTTGGCAAGCATAAATTGCAACGTTACCTGAACCTGAAATTGAAACAGTTTTACCGGCAAATGATTGACCACCATTAGCTTTTAACATTTCACGCATATAATATGTTAATCCAAAACCTGTAGCTTCTGTTCTTGCTAAAGAACCACCATATGAAAGACCTTTACCTGTTAAAACTCCGCCTTCATAAGCGTTTCTGATTCGTTTAAATTGACCAAACATGTATCCGATTTCTCTTGCACCGGTACCAATATCACCTGCAGGAACATCTACATCTTGACCGATATGACGTTGTAATTCTGTCATAAAAGCTTGGCAGAAAGTCATAATTTCTCTGTCTGATTTGCCTTTAGGATCAAAGTCTGAACCACCTTTACCACCGCCGATTGGTAAACCGGTTAAAGAGTTTTTGAAAATTTGTTCAAAACCTAAGAACTTCATAATGCTTTGGTTTACTGTAGGGTGTAATCTGATACCGCCTTTGTAAGGACCGATTAGAGAACTATATTGAACACGGAAAGCTCTATTTACGTGAACTTTACCATTGTCATCAACCCAAGACACACGGAAAGTAATGATTCTTTCAGGTTCTACCATTCTTTCTAACAAGCCTAATTGTTCGTATTCAGGATGTTTTTCAACAACAGGTTCAATAGTTGCTAAAACTTCTTCAACGGCTTGCAAGTATTCAGGTTCATTAGCGTTTTTCTTTTTGGTTTCTTCCAATACTCGTGCTACATAACTATTCATAAAAAATCTCCTTCAATAATATACAAATAATTTATATCACAGAAGAAGATTTTTTTAAACTTTTTTATCGAGCAACCGGTCTGCTTTCGTCAAACAAAGGTATTGTTACAGGGTAATATTTCTGATTTTTATCATTTTTCTGCATCGGTGGGCGATTGCCATACATTGGCTGACGGTTACCGTAATGCATCGGTGGGCGACCTTCTCTAGGAGATTGCATATTACCATATGGAGGCATTTGTCCATACATTGGAGGTCTATTTTCATAATTCATCGGAGGACGATGATTACCATACATCAAAGGCATGTTACCATAGCCTCGAGGTGGTTGCATGTTGCCATAAGGCATTGTTGGACGATAAGTTCCATACATTGGAGCTCTATATTTTTGGTAATAATCTTTAGTTGCAGCCATTACAAATGTTGACATTGCAACAAATATAGCTACAGTTAAAATTAAGCCTTTTTTCATTCAATTCTCCTTTTTTAAATTTGTTAATTAATATAATAATGATAAATTTAAAAAAATGCTAAATTTTTGAAAAAATATATAGAAATGTTAAAAAGGTCACTAAATCTACAGACTTTTATATGTGTTAGAGGATTGGCGATATTAACTTTATCTCGTGGTATAATTAATAAAAAAGGATAGGAATATGAAAAAAGTATGTATTTATTGCTCAGCAAGCAATGGTTTAGATAAAAGTTACCATAAAGAAGCACAAAAAATGGGTGAATTGTTGGCCAAAAACGGCTACGATTTAGTTTATGGCGGTTCTGATTTTGGTTTAATGGGTGAAGTTGCAAAAGCCGTAAAAAGTGGGGGCGGTAAAGTTTTGGGAGTTATGCCCAAAAAGCTTTATGAATTTGTTAAACATCAAGGCGGAAATTGCGACGTTTTTATTTTGACAGAAGAAATGCGTGAAAGAAAAGCTAAAATGGACGAAAACGCAGATGCTGTAATTGCGCTTGCCGGAGGTTTTGGCACATTAGAAGAAATTTCAGAAATTTTAGACCATAAAATTATCGGCTACAACACAAAACCCGTAATTTTCTTGAATACAAACGGGTTTTATGACAAATTGTTTGAATTTTTTGAACATTTGATTAATGAAAACTTTGCACGTCAAAGCGTAAGAGAGCTTTACTACTTGGCTCAAACACCGGAAGATGTAATTGAATATTTAAAAAATTACACACCAAACCAAATTCCAAAATCGGTTGAAGATATTTACGTAAATAAATAACATGGTTTCAAAGTTAATTAATAATTATATAAAAGATTCACTGATAAATGGCAAAGTTACCAGATTTAATAAGAATTTGGTAACCGTTTTTGCGACTCAAATTGTTTCACCAATGAGCATTAGTGAAAAACAAACGTACTATGACGCAATCGCTAAGGCAATAAATATTTGGAATGAATATTCTCCTGTAAAATTTCAACAAATTAATTCGCCTCAAGGTGCAGATATTGTAATCAATTGGAGTAAAGTTGGAATAAAACTTGAAGGAATGTGCAAGTTTAGAAGCATTGTAGCATCGGAGATTAAGGCAATAACAATAGATATTGGACTTCCAAACCCGAATTCGCCTAAAAATATCACGAATGAAACCATACTACATACGATTATGCACGAACTCGGACATTCATTAGGACTTGGACACGGTGTTGAAACAGATGATATAATGTTTATTCCTCATCAAAAGACATTAAACAGACCTAGTGAGAATGATGTTTATGTTTTGAATTTGTTGTATAATACACCAATTGGAACAAGTCTGAGATATTAGACGGTAAGGGGTTAAGACTGTTATAAGTAGAACACACAACATTATGTCATTCTGAACGGAGTGTGGCAATCCAAGAATTTTTTGGATTACTTCGTCGTTTCACTCCTCGTAATGCCATAAGGTTTAAATTTTTATCGGATGATTAATGAGATCCTGAAATAAATTCAGGATGACATTGGAGGTGAAATATAACCTTTTGTCATTCTGAACTTGTTTGACAAAGTGAACAGGCGAAGTATGAGCCTTGTGAACCTGTCCCCTGTGGACAGAATCTCTACATCGTAAGATCCCGCATCAAGTGCGGGATGACATAAAATGAAATGTCATTGCGAGTAGGTCAGGCAATGGCTGACACAAAAACGGGGTGCTTTGCACCCCGTTTTGTTCTTAATTATTAGTTTTGTGTCAATTATTAGTATTTAAAACAAGAGTTTACACTTGAGTTTTTAGATATCTTGTCGTATTTGTTTATTTTCGGATATCTCAAGTATGAGCACGCAATCGGATCAATTTTTGCATTCGCTGTTGTGCTTACTCTCGGAGTTATTTTTCCTGAGTGTGTAATCTCAAATACAAATTTGTTTGGTCTTGCGCAACTGCTTGCAGCATAAGAACAAGCAGAACTTATTGAGCTTTCGCCGTCAACATATGCAATAACATATGACAACGGTTCAGGATTTGTTGATGCATTGTAGCTTGAGAAGTTGTCATAAATTTCCCAACTTATGCCATCAGCAGTGTTTGCTTTGTATACATTACCTGATACCGAACTTGAGATTGGATTCAAGCGAGCAACAAATGCTATTGAGAATTTGTTTGCTGTCGGATTATCTATGAAACCCTTTGTAAACCCTGGGATTGGGTTTGATGTCAAGTCGGCAGAGTAGTTAATAACAGGTGCGGCTGATGATGAGCTTGAACTTGAAGAAGAACTGCTTGAGCTGCTTGATGATGACGAACTAGAGCTCGATGAGCTTGAACTTGATGAAGAGCTGCTTGAGCTGCTTGATGATGATGAACTAGAGCTTTTTTTACATTGGCTATCATTAGCGATACAAATAGCTATGGCTGTTACATTGCCTCCTGAACGATTATAACATGTTTTACAATCTTTAGAAACGCAATACATCGCAGGATTAATAGTTAATTCTCCACATGTGCCATGTACTTTATGAAATCCAGATGGACAACTTACAGCACAAATGTTAGGCGGCTTAGAAGTTCCAGTATTCTCTAGCTCTACTTTTTGATAACAAGAAAAATCTAACGTAGATAACTGGCGCATACCAGCCCTATAACCTGGTGAATTAGAGCTTAAAGTTTTTCTACAGGTTATACACTCAGCAACTGGATTTGGGTCGTCTAACTTACATTGTCTACTGTAATTATTCGAAATTGCAGAAGATGTGACTCTTTTTGAAAATTTAAAGTTAAAAGGAGCAACAAAATCATTATTTGCTTTTGCCAACAATCTTGATGCATCAGATTTTAGAGCAACCTCCATTGGATCTGTTGCATTTGGGTACAATTCTTTGTCATAGTACAAGTTTTGTACAATATCGTGTGTTGTTTTATATGCTTTTTTAAACATGACAACATCAGCATCAGGTTTTGCGTTTTGAACAGCGATAACCGACAATGTTGCGATTACTGCGATTATGCCCAAAACAATCAAGGCTTCCGACATTGTAAAAGCTTTTATTTTGTTCATACGGTTCTCCTTTATTTTTGAGTATTATTTATTTGTTTTCTTCTCTTTTTTAGAATAACTTGTTTCTTAGAGCCTGAAACGAGTTAAGGATGACATTAAGATTTTAATTTACCCTTTTTTCTTTTTAAACTTACTTTCTGTTTTATTATCAATAACAGGCACAAATTACCTTTAATATCCATAGCATTTTCATACCTCTTATTTTTTATTCTATCAGTATAAACTATTTTTTTCTGGTTTTCAACCCCAGATTAACGATATGTCTAGTTTTATTAACGTTTTTTTGTGCTAAAATCTTTTTTGAAAAGAGGTTTTTATGCGCAACATGCTTGTCGTTATTGACAGAATAGAATTAAAATATTTTGAATTTAACCAATTGGTTACAAATTTTTGGATGGTTAAAGGATTATTAGAAAATGAAATAGAAACATACATTACAACCATTGACAATCTTTCCTTAAAACATGGCACAGGGTATGCAAGATGTTTCAAAACATACAAAAAAGACAACGACATTTTTTATGAAAAACAATCTCAAGATTTTTGCATTGAAAACATTTTTGAAAAAGTGTTCTTCCGTCCGGATCCTCCTGTTGACAATGACTATATCAGCGCAACATATATTTTTGATTTTGTTGACCGAAATAAAACACAAATTATTAACGACACAACATCAATAAGAAGTTTTAACGAAAAACTCCACGCAAACCTTTTCCGTGAGTTCATGCCGGAAAACATTGTCACTACATCAAAAGATGAGATTGAAGAGTTTTTAAGCCTTCACAAAGAAATTATCCTAAAACCCCTAAACAACTGTTTCGGACAAGGTGTAATGTATCTAAAAGAAGGCGATAAAAATACTTTGAGCATAATTAAGACTCTGACACATGACGGAAAATCACTAACTATGGTTCAAAAATACCTTCCTCAAGCTCAATACGGCGACAAGAGAGTTTTAATTCTAAATGGCAAAGTTTTAGATGAATGTGTTCAAAAACTTCCGACAAAAGACGATTTTAAATTTAACACACATTCTGATGAGTTCTTAAAAAAAGCAGTTTTAACCAACTCTGAAAAAGAAAAATTTACTCAAGTTGCTCAAGGCTTAAAGAAAATTGGAATTCAAATGGCAGGATTAGACGTTGTTGACGAGAAAATTATTGAAATTAATGTAACAAGTCCTTGCTATTTCATAAAAGAAATTAATGCCCGTTTCAACACACACCTTGAAGACAAGCTAAATGCATTTATGCTTGAAAAATCTTGTGTAAATGTTTGTAAATAATGATTCCATGCTCTAGCAAAGATTTTTATTACAGACTTTAGTTCTAATATGAAAGTTGTCGCAATCCAAGGAGTTAAAAATAACGTTGTTAACAGTGTTAAAAACACTGCTATGACAGCACCTATTGTTCCGTCAAAAAGTGCAAAAGCATCTGCGCTTGAAATGATGGGAATTTACAACAAATCTCTTGTTAATTTCAAAGGCTATTATGGCGATCAACAACCGGCAAAAAAACTTTTCTGGATTTTAAAAGGCAACAATGACGTTTACGAGGATAACGAAACAAAAAACAATTTATATAACGGCGGTAACACAGGTTGGAAAAAATGGGTTGCAACTAATCCCGAAGATTTATTAAAACGCTCTCCTATGGATGCTATTCAATCTATTTGCACACTTAACAAGCAGCCAAATTGTTACCCCGGAATACCTTCTTATATTCCAACCCCAAACTACGGCGACAAATGGGGACGACGTGCAAATTACATAGAGATTAACCCAAGAACTGTTGCACTTACAGAAGGTGACAAAAAAAGCGAAGGTTTGCTAAATGTTATGAAGCTACTACCTGCTATTCCTCCATCAGGTAAAAGCAACGCAAACTGTATTGTTTTATCTCAATTATATCCGGCAATGTACAGAGAAAACGATGGTAAAACAGGTCGTTCATCACTATACACAGTTGATTTACATTCAGGAATTTCTAAAAATTTAACATCTGACAAGCTTTGTCGAGATGGTCAAAGATTAGGTAACGATGAACAAGTCAAAGCCTTCAATGATATGGCGCATTTAAGAGGTTTAAAAACCGGTATCAGAATGCCTTTATCATCAGGACAGATGACTGTAAAAGGTGAACCTTTTGATTGGTACAAGCACGAAAAAGCATTTATTGATGCTTGTTGTTGGGCTGTAGATTTAGGTTTTGATGCAATTTTCTTTGATAGTGCAAAACACGTTGGTAACTGGGACATGGGTAATTATTGCGGTTCAGGTTCTGTTCCAAACTTCAATCAAATGCAATACATTACTCAACAAATTCGCTCAAAAACAGGAAGAAATGACATTGCACTTATTGGTGAAAAATGCGATATGAATCCTCGTTTCAAAGAAATGGGACTAACTGCCGGTAACGACTGGGGCAGAGCTGATGATTTTAACAATGTTCTTCACGAATACGACAAGCAACGCTGGAATGATGAATATGCTGCCGGCCCTATTATCTCTGACGACAACGACAGGGGCGGAATGCCTTTTGAACAACGTTTAAACAGAATTAAAAATGCCCTACACGCATACCGTGAACCCGGATGGAAACTTCCGGTTTACCTGCAAATGCACGATTTATTCCCACAATGTCCATACTCAAATACTCACGATTTAATGGAAAATGGTGAAAATCGCTCAACTTACGGTGATGTAGCAAGTCATTACAACAACATCTTTAACACTTCTCAAGCCGCTAAAGATTACAGATACAATGTTTACAATGAATTTTTAAATACTATGTATCAATAAGATTTTGTAGAGGCGGAGCCGAAGGCTCCGCCTCTACTTTTATATATTAACTACTTGTGGAATATAAATATTTTACAGATTTTCTCATAATATTTTGAAAAAAGGAGCATATTATGAGTTTAAAAATGTTGATTTTTGATTATAAAAGTGCAGAAAAAAAGTTTTTCAAAAGGCATCAATTTCACGATTTTGACATTGAATTTTTTGAAAGTAGTTTAAATGAAACATCAGTTGGTAATTTACCACAAGAGATTAAAGATACAGCGAGTGTTATAAGCGTTTTTATAACCTCTGAAATTACACCGAAAATTTTGGAACAATTCCCAAATTTAATGATTATTTCAACCCGCTCAACTGGATATGACCACATTGACATAGATGCCTGTTGCAACAAAAACATTAAAGTTTTAAACGTAGAAAATTATGGCTCAAACTCTGTTGTACAATACACTTTTGCTTTAATCCTTGCTCTTGTAAGACGCTTAATTCCTGCTCTTAGCGATTCACACGCTTTTAAATTCGACACAAATAATTATGTCGGACGAGAACTTAATGCGCTTACGCTTGGTGTAATAGGCACTGGGGCAATCGGCGCTTCTGTTTGCAAAATCGCTCATGCTTTCGGAATGAAAATTTTGGCTTTTGATTATTTACAACGTCCTGAATTAGTAAAAGAATTCCACATTGAATACACAGACAAAGAAAGCATCTATAAAAATTCAGATATTATAACGCTACACGTACCATTAACAAAAGAAACTCATCATTTGATTACAAAAAAAGAATTTGCTCAAATGAAAAATACTGCAATTATCATCAACACTGCGCGAGGAGATTTAATAGAAAGTGAAGACCTTTATAATGCCTTATTAAATCACACCATTGCCGGCGCCGGATTGGATGTAACAGAGTGCGAAAAAATTAGTCTTGGTTATGGAGATATTACCGAAAAACTTGAAACTTCAAACAAAGAATGTATCTCAAAAGTAATAATTACCAGACGTTTAAGTCAATTAAACAACGTTATAATCACTCCTCACGTGGCATATAACACTCAAGATTCAATCAACAGAATTTTAAGCGAAACTTTTAATTCAATAAAAGACTGTCTACAAGGAGGACACGCCAATCAAGTAAATTAGCGTGTCCTTCTCTTTTAACTACTTTTTAACGTACCGACCTAATGTCGTCAAATTAAACTTCAACGAATAATCTTTGACCAACGATATTTGGTTTACCGTTATAATACCCTGCAAAGTAACCGCCTTTTACAGGTCTGTTTTTTGCATAATTATTCATATCAACTGTTTTAGTAACAAATGGATTTGGATTGAATGGGTTTGAATCAACCGGTTGAACAGCAGTTGTTGTAGTTGCAGGAACTTGTTGTCTTACTGCTGGTGATGCTAAAAAGTTATTGAATAATGTAATAATATTGTTTGTGTTTGCCATATGTAGACCTCGCTCGCTCTTAAAAATTTCTCTCTCTCGTGTTTTTTTATTTAATGAGATATTTTAGAAAGTCATATATTTTATCGTAACTCATCAAGAAAATTTAATATTTCTTAACAAACCTCCTACTTTTTATGTAGTATAATTGATTTATGAAAAAAATAAATCGTAAAAATGTATTAATTATTGGAAGTTGTGCAAAAGAATATGCTCTAGCAAAAAAATTATCAGAACTTGATTGCGTTGAAAATATCTTTGTTGCAAGCGGTAATGATGCAATGAAAGAGTTCTGCACTTGCGTTGATATTAGAGAAGATGAAGATGTTAAGTTGTTAGAATTTGCGATGGAAAATTCCATTGACCTAACTGTTGTTTCAAGCGAAAAAGCTATAAAAGCTGATATCGCAGGATTTTTTGAAAGCAACGGTCAACAAGTTTTTGGACCTAGCGCAAGAGCCGCAGAAATTTGTACTTGCAAATCTTTAGGCAAAAAATTTATGTACAAATTGAGAATTCCAACTGCAAAATTTGGAATTTTTGAAAAGCAACCTTTAGCCCTAGATTATGCCAGAAATTCTCAAATGCCGATAGTCGTAAAAACAGATGCTCACAGAGATATCAACGGTATGCTGATTTGCAGTTCTTATTCAATAGCAAAATCGTTTATTGAAGAATCGTTTTTACGTGGGGAACAAAGAATTATAATTGAAGATTATATCTACGGACACGAATTTTCATTCTACGTAGTCACTGACGGATACAACGCTTTACCACTTTCTACCGTTGCAAATTACAAATTTGCACTAGATGGTGACGGAGGACTTTTAACTTCCGGCATGGGCTGCTATGCACCTGATTACAAAGTTTCTGACGAAATTGAACACTACATAATGAATGAATTTATATTCCCAACTTTAGACAATTTGGCTCAAAACGGAAAACCTTATATCGGAATTTTAGGTTTAGATGCTGTACTAACTCCTGAAGGAGATGTCGTTGCATTAGAATTCAATTCTTCTCTTCAAGAACACGATTGCCAGGGAGTTTTGTCATTGGTGAATGAAAATATTTACTATCTAATGCAAGCTTGCTCAATGGGCTCTTTTGCAGATGATTACCAAAAAATCGATATGAGTGACAATGTTGCCGTTTCAGCCGTATTATCGTCAGGAAGAAAAAGCGGTTCTGTAATTACAGGACTTGACGATTTAGATGAAGATACAAAAGTCGCTCACTTTAATACAATAAAAAATAAATATCTGGAATACGAAACCTCTGGCGACAGAACTCTTTTAGTTACACGCAACGCAAAAACAATTAATCGGGCAACAGAAAGTCTTTACGAAGAAATTGATTTAATAAAATACGACGGCAAAAAACACCGCAAAGATTTGTGTTTGATACATGAGTATAATTAAAGAATACATATTTGGACAGGATAAATTTTAATAAAAAGGCGCCGTGGCAAAAGCCACGGCGCCTTTTTAACTTTCGTAATTATTCATACAATGGAATAATTTGTTCAATACCGGCTTTTGCTGTGTTAAAAATTTCAATTAATTGTTTTTGGTCATAAGGATCACCCTCTGCTGTTGTTTGAAATTCAATAATTTTTCCTGATTTTGTCATTACAACATTTGAATCAACTTGAGCGTGTGAATCTTCTTCATAGCACAGGTCCAAACGAACATCACCGTCAACAATACCTACAGAAATCGCACCGATTTCTTCTTTAATCGGATTTTCTTTTAAAACACCTTGTTCCATCAATTTTTCTACCGCAATTTTCAAAGCAACAAAACCGCCACAAATACTTGCAGTTCTTGTCCCGCCATCTGCCTGAATTACATCTGCATCGATTGTAATTGTCATTTTAGGCATTTTCTCCATATCTACGCAGGCGCGCAAACTTCTTCCGATAAGTCTTTGGATTTCTTGAGTTCTACCTGAGATTTTGTTTCTTTCTCTATCACAACGAGTTGATGTTGAAGAAGGTAATAAAGAGTACTCTGCAGTAACCCATCCTTGAGTTGAATCTTTATCCATCCATTTTGGTTGCTTCATTTCTACAGAAGCTGTTGTAATTACTTTTGTATCACCAAATTCTACCAAAACTGAACCTAGTGCATTTTTCGTAAAATCTCTGATAAATTTTACAGGTCTTAATTCGTTATTTTGTCTTCCGTCTTTTCTCATTTTCTTATTCGCCTTTCGTTTCCAAATTCATATTCCCAAGTGTACGTTTGCCCGCAATATTTGCAAACCGCATATTCATTCATAAAATCAAGAGAAGGAATAAAAGAATATCCGTCAACGCTTATTTCTATTTGATTTCTATTATTATAATGCTGAGAAAAATTTCTATTTCCTTCATAATTTTGAGCAAACATCAGTTCAAATTTATCGACACTTTTGCAATACTTACATCTAAACATTTTCTTTTTTATCAGCCTTCTTTTTCTTTTTGGAATTAGCCTTAATCATTGCAGCGTTTAATTTCTTATACCATAATGTCCACGCAATTGAGCGAATTGGCAATGTATAGCAAATTACAAGCGCAGAAACGACAGTTCCGACAATCATTTTTGTAATCATCAATGAAGTTATTACAAAAGGAACCCCTAAAGTTGAAAGTGCTGTATTCCAAGTGTTTATTGAATCTGTAAGCATTGGATCAATTAACATTGTGAAAAATGCCATTACTTGAACGGCTGTCAAAATAAGTTCTACAAGTTTTGGCAATAACCAATATGTTAAAAATCCAACTAAAGCCAGTAAGCCTAAAGTTCCCCAAAAATCTGTTTTAACAAGAACCCAACTACGTTTAAAACATTCTGTCGGAGTTGCTAATTTTTCGAAAGTAAAAACTTGGAAAATCAAAACCAAGAATACAAATATTAATGCTCCAAAGCCCCACATTGGCGGAAGCATTGCAATTGATGTAAACACACCAAATAATAACCAAAGTCCTATAAAATCAGAAATTCTTTTTAATGCAACTTGTTTATGCGCATTTATATCATAAATTTTGCCTGACTTTACTGTATTTTCTGCCATGGAAGAGATTGCAACATATGCAACTAAATATTCCCAAAAAGCTTTTACAAAAATAACAAGCCCCGGAATTGTTAAAATTAAAGTTAGTGGAAAAATCATTGATTGTTCAACACCACAAACTGTTGCATTGAATGCAAAACCTAAAGATAAACCAAACGCCAAAATTATACCAAAAAATTGTCCTAAAACAGGGAATGACATATATTTTATAAATATTGGTAAGTGTTGTATATAAATACCTACCGCCTCTGTAAATATTCCAAATACAGTCTTATTTTCGTTTGACATAGTTATCCTCGTAAATTTATTGTATAATTATTTTATTATAAATACGGGAAATATGAAAATGGATTATAAAGAATTAATTAAGTCATTCACTAAAGAAAATTTTCAAAATAACGTTAATTTGCATATTCACACAAAATTTTCAGATGGAGAATTAAGTGTTGACGAACTTTTAAAACAAGCTCGAGATAAAGGATTTGAGTATATTGCAGTAACCGATCACAACACTGTTAATGCATATCTTGAAACAGATTTATTAAAAGAAAACTTCGTAATCACAGGAGTTGAATTTGACTGTTGGTATTGTGGAATTTTCTTCCATCTATTAGGTTATGGCATTGATGTCAATAACGATTCATTAAAGCCTTTTTTAGCTAAAAATAAAAGAGAAACTGAAGCAGATTGGGTTCGAATTTTCTCTCATCGTAATGTAAAAAAACTTATTGAAGCTATTCACAAAGCCGGTGGTATTGCTGTTTTAGCACATCCCGCTTGTTGTTGGTGTGTTAGCATGGATCATTTTGTCAAAACTCTAAAAAACATTGGACTTGACGGGCTTGAAGTTTATTATCCTTATGACAGACACAGAGGAATTATTAAATTTCACTCTCGCCATATTATGGAAAAAATCGCAGACAAATATAATCTAATCAAAACCGGCGGAACTGATTGCCACCACAATCTTACATCACTTAGTCAATTATAATTTCTTTTTCATTTTTGTAAGTTACATAACCCAAATTTGCAGCAGGAGGTTTACGTAAGTATTTTCTACGAGTGTAAATTATACCTATCTTACTTGAATTTGCACCTTGAGAGTTGTTTTTTGCCAATTTAGCACATTCAAAAATTAACTTGTCGTTTGGTTCTTCACCATTCGGAAGTTTTAACAAAACGTGAGAACCTGCACAATTATGCGAATGAAACCACATATCATTATCTTTAGCAAGTTTTGAAATTATAAAATCGTTTTGTTTATTATTTTTACCAATATAGACAGTAAAACCTTGAATTTCACGAGATTCAATATTGCTAACTTGAGTTTTTTTAGGCACATCTACTGACAAAACTTCTTCTTTAATTTCGTTTAAGATATCATTATTACTTGCAGCACCAATCGTATAAAGGGTTTGAGTACAATATCCAATTTCATCTTCAAGTTCTTGTTTTAACTCTTTTAGTTTTTCTGATGAACGTTTTGACTTGTTATAAAGTTTAAAATACCTATTAGCATTCTCTTTTAGTGTTTTTGTTTCATCTAAATCAATTGTTATTTCTTGATTTGTTTCCCAATCTATCAGAGTGCAGTTGCGAGAATATTCTTTCAAGTTATACAAATTTGCCATAATTAAATCGCCATATTTACGGTATTTTTCAGCATTTTTTTCTTTTTGCAACTGACGATTAATTTTATCAAGCGAATTTTTTGCTTTTTTCAAACGATGTTGAATATTTGTCGACAGTTTAATCTTTAAATTCGACAAAATTTCTTTATTTTGATGATATGCAAAGTAGTTATCAATCATTGCATTAACAGACTCTTGCGGAATTCCGTTTAAAATTTGACTGAACAAAGAATACTTTGAATAATCTTCACTAATTACAGGTGAAAGATGTTTCAACTCGAGAAAATCTTTTATAGTTTCCAAATCTTGACCTTCACACATTTTTGCAAAAGGTTTTGAAAATCCGTAAAAATCATCCGCAAGCAAATCAAAATTAATTTGTCCGAAATAACTCAAAAAATCACGTTTATTTTGCTTTGGCGGATAAATATAAGGAACATTTCCTCTCATTTCCCTATCTCGGCTCTTTTCGGCGCCGACGTTATGCGCACACCCAAAAATTATATTTGTGTCAGTTGAATACAAAACAATATTTGAGTGTTTACCCATAAGCTCAAAAGCCAAACACAATTGAATTTTCTCTGATAATTCATTATAGGCTTCAATATAAATTTCTAAAATTCTTTCATAAAAAGGTTGCTCAACTCTGCATATTTTAGCACTTTCGATGTACTTTCTCAAAAGCATACAAAACATTGGCGGTTGTTTTGGAATTGCCAAGTACCTTTTTGCTTCATTGTCTTTACTCATAAAACACACATGGTGCATATTCGGAGTAATATTTGCGTAAAACCTTCTAGTTTCACCATTATTTCTTAGGGTAAAAATAAATTCTCTCCGAGTTGGTTGCTGAACTTTTTGAATTCTTGCACCTTTAAAAAAATCCGAATTTTCTTCAACAAAGCCCTTCAATGTCAAATTATCAAAATACATCATAATTTTAACCTCGAAGTTTTTCAGCACCCTTTAAATATACAAATTCAGGCTCAAAATTTTCACCGCAATTAACAACTAACATTACACGCAAGCACATTGGTAAAGAATTTGGTACATCAAGCTCATGGTGACACATCATTGCAACTTTTTTCCATCCAAAATCTAATCTTGCAAACTTTGCAGGAAATGCAGCGTTCAAATCGTTAGTCAATGTGAAAAATACGTGAGAAATATCAGCTTCTTCAATATTATTTTTTTCTACAAGTTCTGTTAAAAGTTCTAATGTAGCATCTTTAATTGCAGATTCTGTATTTGTATCTACTGTAATTGCGCCTCTTATACCTTTTGATATCATTTATTTTTAACTCCGTTATACCAATCCCTTGCAGGCATTTCGCCTTTACCTTCCGGTTTAACCTTCACCAATAAAAGACTACCTTCACCACATGCAACCTCAACGCCTTCTTTTGTTACATTTATGAATTCACCTACAGAACCTTTTCCTGATTCTACACGAGTTTCAAGTACTTTTATAATTTTATCATTAAACATAAAATATGCACTCGGACATTGATAAATTCCTCTTACAAGATTATGAATTTCTTGAGCGGATTTTGTCCAATCAATTTTACATTCTTCTTTTGTAAGTTTATTTGCCATACAAACACCGTCTTCACACTGTTTTTCAGGAATAATAGTTTTATCTGTCAAACCTACAAGTGTTTTTTCAAGCATTTCCGGGGACTTCTCACTCACAATATCAAATAATTGAACACAGTTTAATGTGTCAGTAATTTCAATCGGTTCTCGCATACAAACATCACCACAGTCCAAACCTAGTTCTGTTATCATTGTACAAATTCCGGTTTCTTTATCACCATTGATAATCGCTCTTTGTAATGGATTTGCACCTCTGTAACGTGGTAATAGTGAGGCATGCAAGTTAATTGTTTCATATTTTGGAATATCCAAAACTTCTTGTGATAAAATTTGTCCAAACGCAAAAGTTACAAAGAAATCAGGTTCAAGTTTTTTCAATTCTTCTTGAATTTCCGGTTCTTTTCTAATTGATTTTGGTTGAAATACAGGCAAATTATGTTCTAATGCACATTGCTTGATAGGCGACATTGTCAATTTATGTCCACGACCTGCAGGTTTATCAGGTTGAGTTACAACCGCCATAACCTCTATTTTATCTGAATTTATTAAATATTCTAATGATTTTAAGGCAATTTTTGGAGTGCCAAAAAATACAACTTTAATCTTATTTGTCATCTTCGCCTTGTTCTTTTGTTTCTTCTTCTGTGTCAACTTGTTCTAATAATTCGTCTATTTTTGCTTGTAACTCTGGTTCCTCAAGCATTTTATCTACTTGTAAATCAGGTAAATTATGTTCTTTTAAAGTTTCTTCCGCATCGAAACGATTCAATGCATGGTCTACAAAAAGAATTCCGTCTAAGTGGTCATTTTCATGTTGAATACAACGAGCTAAAAGAGAACCGTCATGAGCTTCTAAAACAAAAGAGCGACCTTTTCTATCCATAGCCTTAACCATTACATCACTATAACGGCGAACTTCTGTATAAGCCTCTGGAAAACTCAAACAACCTTCGTTGCTAATAGTAGCACCCGATTTTTTAATAATCTTTGGATTAATGAACACCATTGGGTTCAATGGTTGATCTCCTGTTGAAACATCAACTACAAAAACTCTATAGTTTTCACCAATTTGAGGAGCAGCCAAACCTACACCGTTTTCAGCATACATAGTATCTAACAAATCAGTAACTAAATCTTGAATTTTTTTAGAAACCTTGTGAACTTCTTTTGCTTTTTCTCTTAAAAATGGATCACCAAACTTTAAAACTTTTCTAATTGACATGTTAAAACCTCTATATTTTTCTCTTTTCTTAATTATATCACACATAAATTTAATTACAAAACACCGTACTTATTGAGTTTTGGAGATACACATTAAGAATTGTAACAAAAATCCACATGTTTGAAATCCGACCTTCTAAAAATACTTTATATAAGTACGAGAGATAATTAAAGAGTTTATTAAGAAGAAAAAAGCTTTATACAAAACACACACTACACACTAACCTACCACACACTAACCTTCTACACGAGGAATTACAAAAAAAATTCCAAAACCACTTTTTTAATAGGTGGTTTTTTTTTGCCGATTTTTCGGTAGAGTTTCAAATTACAATCGGAAGATTTATTAGATTCGGAAACAAGTTCAGAATGACATTATAGGTTATTTTACCTCTATAAGATATACAAAGGGCGGTTGGGATTTTATCCCAACCGCCCTAAAAACATTTATCTAATTAAGCCATCATATCAAAGATATCCTTTTTAGCTTTATCTGCATCAGATTCAAACAATCTATTATACATTTCTGAACCTTTTTCAGAAGCCTTGCTCAAAATATCAACAAGCCTACCATTCGATCCTCCAATCTCAACTTGTTTATTTCGAGCCTCATTCACAACACCATAAATTGGACCGTGTTTACGTGACATTCCGACTTGTTTCACTTCCAAAATATCATCAGGAGCAACTTTTGTCAATTTTGTAAGGGCATCTTTCATTGCAAATGCCTCTTTATCATCCATTTTATTCACAATATTTTTTGTTACATCATTGTTCTTTAGCCGTGCTTGAAAACTTGGTTGCATAACATTTGTAGAAACATTCATTTTTAAACCTTCCTTCCTTATAACTTATTTTCTACATATGTCGCATGTAAATTAGGTGAATATCAAAAATTGCTTAAAAATAAAATTATATTAATTTTTCGTAACAAAAACAGGATCTGCTGGAATTTTATTCCAACTGATCCTGTTAATTTATCTTATTTAACTTTCAAATTACATTACTGAAGCTTTTTCTTCGTCTGTAACACCTTTGATTGTTAAGTTTACTCTGCCTTTGTCGTCAATTTTGATAATCTTAACAACAACTTCATCACCTACGTTTACGTGTGGTTCAATTGTTTCAATTCTTTCCTTGCAGATTTGAGAAATATGAACCATACCGTCTTTACCACCGCCTAATTCAACGAAAGCCCCGATAGGAATGATTCTTACAACTTTACCCTTCATAACCATACCAACTTCTGGTTTAAAAGTAAGTTGTTTAATCATATTGATAGCAATTTTAGCACCTTCTTGGTCGTTTGAAGTGATTGTTACAAGACCTGAATCTTGAATATCAATTTCAGCGCCTGAAGCATCAATAATAGCACGAATTTGTTTACCACCAGGTCCGATAACTGTTCCGATATCTTCTGTTGGAATAGTCATTGTTGTAATGCTTGGTGCAAATGGTGATAATTCCTTAGCTGGTTCAGTAATTACTTCTCTCATTTTACCTAAGATGTGTAATCTACCTTCTTTAGCTTGGTATAATGCTTTTCTTAATGTTTCGTTTGGAATACCTTTTGCTTTCATATCCATTTGTAAAGCTGTGATACCGTCATCATTACCAGTAACTTTGAAGTCCATATCACCTAAGAAGTCTTCAATACCTTGAATATCTGTTAATACAACAGGTTCGTAGCCTTCTTCTTTAATCATACCCATTGCAACACCACCAATCATGCATTTAACAGGAACACCTGCGTTCATTAATGCCATTGATGATGCACAAGTTGAACCCATTGATGTAGAACCGTTTGATTCTAATACATCAGATGTTACACGGATTGTATAACCGAATTCTTCTTGTGATGGTAATGCAGGAATGTTAGCACGTTCTGCCAAAGCACCGTGACCAACTTCACGTCTGCCAGGACCTCTTAAAGGTTTTACTTCACCTACAGAGAATCCAGGGAAGATGTATTTGTGCATATAAGTTTTTTCTGTTTGAGGATCAACACCATCTAATTCTTGTTTCATTGCAGGACCTGCTAGAGTTGCAACAGAAAGAATTTGAGTTTGACCTCTTGTGAATACCGCAGAACCATGAGCTCTTGGAATTACACCAACTTCGCACCAGATTGGACGAACTTCGTTTGGTTTTCTACCGTCAGCTCTTACGTGTTCTTCAAGAATCATTTTACGCATAACTTTCTTTTCAGCAGCTTTAAATTCTTCTGCAACAAAGTCAATGCCTGTTTCTTCCATCATATTTAAGATTGGATCATCTTCAGGAAGAGATTCAACTTTTTCTTTAACTAATTTCTTAGCTTCTTCAAGTTTTTCTTGTCTATATGCTCTATCAAAGTTGTGGTAAGCATCGTGAATCATATCGCCTGCAACTTCTTGAATAATGTTTTTCAATTCTGTTGTATCGTATGGATTTACGAATTCTTGTTTTTCAACTCCACATTCTTTTGCAAATGCTACTTGGTTATCACATTGTTTTCTAATTTCGCCTTGTGCAAATTCTACAGCGTTCATAATATCTTCTTCTGTAACGAATTTACAACCGGCTTCAACCATGATTACAGAATCGTGAGTACCAGCAACTACGATGTCTAAGTCTGATTTTTCAGCTTCTTGGTGAGTTGGGTTAGCAATAAAGTTGCCATTTTCATCTCTGCCTACTCTTACCGCACCGATAGGTCCTTCAAATGGAGCACCTGATAACATTAATGCGTAAGAAGCACCTAACATTGTCAATGTGTCAGGTTGGTTAACTTGGTCATAGCTGAACAATTGACCAACAATTTGAATGTCATTTCTATATCCTTTTGGGAATAGTGGTCTGATAGGTCTATCAATTAATCTTGAAATTAAGATAGCCTTGTCGCTCGCTTTACCTTCTGAACGGTTGTAACCCCCTGGGATACGACCAATTGATGACATTCTTTCCTCATAATCAATTAGTAATGGGAAGAAGTCAATACCTACTCGAGGTTCTTTGCTAACGCAGCAATGAACGAATACCATTGTGTCTCCACATCTTACTGTAACTGATGATGTTGCAGAGTTAGCGTATTTGCCTGTTTCGATTTCAACAACTTTTCCGCCAATTTCTAACTGCGTTTTCTTTGAATCTACCATTTTTTCTTTCCTTCTTTCTTGAGCTTCGTCTTTTCGCCCGTTTCGTCTTCTTTTTATTCTATGTTTTGATTATAACCTAAACAAAAATTTTTATCACTCTTGTAACGAAAATATAATAATAAGGCGGAGCCGTTTTTTACGGCTCCGCCTTATTAAAAATAAATTCTAATGCTTTAGATTAATCTTTATTAAACATTTCTTTTTTTTCGTTAATAAAGTTTTGGATATTACCCATGATTTCATCACCTTTTTTTTGAAGTTCAGAAACTACTGTTTCTGCTTTTTCTTGGATATCTCTAACTTTTTCATCTGTTTTATCTAAAACATCTTTTGCTGTATCTGCAATCATTTCACGAGTTTCTTCACCTGATTTTGGAGCTAATAAAATACCTGTAATAGCACCTAATGCTGCACCTACTGTAAAACCTACTAAAAATTTTCCTGCTGATGACATATTAATTCTCCTTTACTATTAATTTTAACTTTATTATTTTAACCTGTTTTGCAAAGTTTTTAATTGCTAATTCAGGCTATTTTGAAAACATTTTTAATACTGTTGAAAAACCTTTTGTTAAGCCTTTTGCTAATGAACCTGAAAAAAATTTCAATTTTGATAATGTTGCTGTGCTAAATCCAAATACGTTTTCAACTGTATCCCTCATTTTATCGATACCTTTGTCAGTTGATTTCATAAAATCGTTTACTGTGTGTAAAGATTCATTCAATTCTCGTAAGGTTGGTCTTAATTCGTTTCTTACGACTGTTGTTGTTTCATCAACATTTTGAGCCAATTTAGACAAATCAATAATCAATTTGATTAAAAATCCGCCAACTACAACTAGCATTATGCCGGTTGCTACAGCTAAAAATGTTAAACCGTTATTCAAAATAATTTGAGATGTTTCCATTGCTTGTAATTCCTTTTCTTCTTATTAATTAATATCGTAGTCTACATCTGATTCTTCAAGTTTTTTAGCTTTTTCTAATCTTTCTGATTTTAAAGCATTAGATAAGCCTTTTATTTTCTTTTCAACTTTATATTTAACTAAGTCAATTGCTTCTAGAGCTTGTTTTTTAGCAGCCTTAACGTTTGGTGCTTGAGTTTCAATTAAATTTTTAATTGCTTTTTCTACGTCTTTACAAGAATCTTCACCTTTTTTAGGAGCTAAAAGCACACCTGCAATTACGCCACCGACAACACCTGCTAAAATTCCTATTCCAAAACTAAAATCGTCTTTTTTGTTGCACATTTTGAACCTCTACTTTCTCATTTTGAGCTTATTGTAACATACAATCTTTTATCATACAAGATTAAGCAAGACAATCCGCCCTGAAGGTATCATACATTACTAATAATAATTCTGCTAATAATATTTTTTTCTTGAACTTTGTCTTTTTAAAGAAAAACAATAAGATTCCTACTAACGCACCTTTAATAAGGTTTCTATAGAATTCTCTTCTACGTTTTAAGAATTCTCGTTTTTGTTGTTTCATTTGACACTTGAAAGTGCTCGCAACGTCATAAACTGCTCTAAGTTTGAATTTTAGGGTATGACGATTTACTTTAAACTTTTCAGCCAAAGCATTTACTCGCTTGTCGAGATGCATAATGCCTGCACATAAAACAATTACGGCAAATAGCTCAAGTATAAAAAATATTACAAATATATAACTCATTTCTTTATTCTTCTTTTTTATATTATATTAGTATATGTATTATATAGTAAAAATAAAAAAATAAAATACTTAGAAAGAATTAATTTGTGAATAGATTAAAATTTTATATATCAATCATCTTGGCTAGGTTAATTAAGCTAACGATAAAACTTGTAGGACGTTCAAGCGGAACATCATTTGTCGGAATGTTCACATTAAAAACCAATCCAGACTTTTTAAATTTTTGTTCAAAATATATATTACACGAAAAGATTTCTGTAACCGGAACTAACGGTAAAACTACGACTGCAGGACTTATTGCTCAAATATTAGAAGCAAATAAAAAGGAAGTTATTCACAACGCTCAGGGTGCGAATATGCTTACCGGTATTGCTAACGTATTTGCAACTACAGTTGTACCTTCAAAACGTTATGACAATTGCGTTTTAGAATCAGACGAAGCGTATCTTGCAAAACTTTATGATTATATGAAACTGGATTATTTAGTTGTTACTAATTTATTCAGAGATCAACTTGACAGATATGGAGAACTTGATACAACAGTTAAAAAAATTCAAGCAGCAATAGACAAAAACAAAGATTTAGTCTTGCTTTTAAATGCAGATGATCCGCTTGTTGCAAACTTAGGACATGAAAACAAAAAATTATTTTACGGTTTTGAAGAAATAGAATTTGCCGGAAATAGAACTATTTCGCAAGCTCCAGCAGAAATGTTTAATTGCGTTTGCGGAAAGCCTTTGGAATATTCAAAACGTTTCTACGCTCAACAAGGTCATTATTACTGCTCTTGTGGTTATAAACGTCCTGAATGTGATTACAAGGGTAATGCAAAAATTTATGATGATTTTATCGAAATCAAGGTTACACACAATGGTAAAGAAACTCATTATACTTTCGATTCAATAGGTTTATATAATGCTTACAATGCGCTTGCTGCAATTTCTATGGCTTTAGAAATCGGATATTCACAAGAAGAAATTCAAAACGCTTTAAATACATACAAAGCTATGTTCGGCAGAGCCGAAAAAACTGAAATTAACGGGCACAAGACAATAATACAACTTATAAAAAATCCTGCAGGAGCAAGTGAAGTCTTGAAAACTGTTGATTTAAGTTCTAAAATATTGATAGCTATAAATGACAATTTTGCAGATGGCAGAGATGTTTCTTGGCTTTGGGATGCAGAATTTGAATTATTAAAAAATACCGAAAAAACTATTATTACATCCGGCATACGTGCAAATGATATGGCTTTAAGATTGAAATATGCAGGAGTTCCGACAGAAAAAATTAAAGTTGTACCTGATTTATATAAAGCCGTTGAAGAAGCATCTAGTTCTGGTGACAAAGATGAAAAAGTTACAATAATGCCGTCATATACAGCATTATTACAAATAAAAAATTACAAGCGAGGTTAAATGCTTTTAAATATTAACATCAATTACTTAGCAAGTTTGAGAAATACAATCGGTGGAAATGAACCCGATATTTTGAAATGCGCCAGATATTGTGAACGTTCAGGAGCCGATGGTATTATCGCCTATGTTTCAGACCTTACTGACAGCATAAGCACATATGATATCAAAAATTTAAAATCACACCTTAGAACAAGATTTATATTAAAAATGCCAATGTCAAAAGAATATCAAAAACACGCTATTGATTGTGTTCCTGACATTGTTTGCATTGTCCCTGAAACAGACGAGCAATCACCTTCTAAGGGTTTTAACGTTTTGAAATATCAAACTGAAATCAACGATTTTATGGTGCCATTAATGTATGAAGGTTCTCTTGCTTGCGTTTTAATTGAACCTCAGATAGAACAAGTCCACAGCGCTTACAAAGCAGGAATGCATTACATTGAACTGAACACAGCGAAGTATGCGGAAGCTTTCAAAACTGGAAACTATGAAAAAGAATTTAATGACTTGAAGGAAAGTGCTGTCCTTGCTAATACATTAGGTTTAAAAGTTATATTAGGTAACGGCATAAACTACACAAATGTTAGCAAGTTAGGCGAAATTCACGGAGTGTCTGAACTTAATATCGGACATAGCATAACCTCAAAGGCAATATTTGCAGGTTTAGATAAAGCAATAAAAGATATGAAAGAGTTAATAAATGAAAAGTAGAGAAGAAATTGTAGAAGAAATGCAACAAGTCGTAGAACAAATGCGACTAGATGACTTAGAAGAACGACCAGAGTTGGAAGAAGAATTTTTTGATTGCTCTTGTTGCGGACAAACAAAATCTTATGCCGGTTCAATCCAATATGGAGAATACCGACTTTGCAATGACTGCGTACTTCTTGCAGAAACAGGATTTGCACTTGGTAAGATTAAAGATATTCAAGACTTAATTGATGCAATGGAAGACAAAAGATTAGAAGAACTTTGCAATTTTATTAAACAGGATGAAAAAAGCCAAAATAATTAGCCTAAGTCTTCAATCGGAGTATTAAGGTTTAAGTCTATATATTTATAAAAATTTGTCAAAATACCTAATGGAAAAAAGTAGTTATTATCTGCAGGAACAACTTTTATAATTGCAGATTTTGCATCTACTTTTGACACTGATACCATAAAATTTCTGTTTGCGGCTCTAAATAAAATGTAACCATTTTTAGACTGAATTTCATCTATAAAAAACTTATTTGCATTTATACTTGCAAGAGCTAAAAAGTACAATTTATCAACCGGAATCATATATTTTTTGGTACATTTTTCAAACGGAATCATTTGAGGAACAGTTGGCGAAACTGCAGGTTGTGTAGTTTCTTTATTTACATTGATTGTTTGAGTTGCATTCAAACTTGATAACGGCTGAACCATAATTTGTTCTGCGCAAAAAGCAGAACCTGTCAAAACTGTTGTACAAAATATTATTAAAACGAATTTTATTGTTCTTTCCATGTTTTACCCCAATTAATATCTACTAATAATGGTATTTTTAGGTCTGCCACATTTTGCATTTCATTAGAAACAATCTCTTTTACCTTTTCTAATTCATCCGCAACCACTTCGAAAACAAGTTCGTCGTGTACTTGCATAACCATTTTTGATTTTAAATTATTTTCCTTAAACGCTCTATCAACATTTATCATAGCCTTTTTGATTAAATCTGCAGCTGTACCTTGAAGAGGTTGATTAATAGCGGCACGTTCTGCAAACTCTTTAATCATTCTATTTGGACTTGATAATTCTCCTGCAAGATAACGTTTTCTTCCAAAAATTGTTTCAACAAATCCGTGTTCATACGCAAAAGCAACGGTGTTATGCATATATGCCTGAACTTTTGGATAAGTCATAAAATATTTATCAATAAAAGTTTGAGCCTCTTGCGCTGAAATATCAAGAGCTTTTGCTAATCCATAACGAGTTTGTCCGTAAATAATACCGAAATTTACAGCCTTAGCTTTATAGCGCATTTCTTTTGTAACCTGCTCTACAGGTACGTCAAAAACTTTTGATGCTGTTAAACTATGAACATCAACATCTGAATTAAACGCTGCAATCAAGTTTTCATCCCCTGAAACATGTGCCAATAAACGCAATTCAATTTGAGAATAATCAGAAGATAAAATAAAATCATCTTCATTTTCAGCAACAAAAGCATTTCTTAACTTGTTTCCTTCTTCCGTTCTTATCGGAATATTTTGCAAGTTTGGATTTGAAGACGACAAACGTCCTGTTGCAGTAACTGTTTGATTGTATGTTGTGTGAATTCTTCTGTCTTTCAAACTAACCAATAATGGCAAAGCATCTGTATACGTTGTTCTTAGCTTTGTATACTTTCTATAATCAATTAAATACTTGCATATTGGATGTTCTGCAGATAATTCTTCAAGAACTTCCACACTTGTTGAAGGTTTTGATTTTCCTCTTTTTTTCTTTAATTGAATATTTAATTTTTCATAAAGTATTTCACCAACTTGTTTTGGCGAGTTAATATTAAACTCTTCACCTGCAATTTCATAGATTTTAGCTTGTAAATCTTCTGCTTTTTGAGTCATATATTCAGAAAGTTCGCTCATATAATCCACATCAAGTGCCACACCATCATATTCCATTTGCGCAAGAATGTGTGACAAAGGCAATTCAATATCATCATGAAGTTTAATTTCTGGCGACGACAAATCTTTTAACCAAAATTGAGTTAGTTTATAAATTGAAAAAGCATTATCTTGAGCATACGTAATCAAATCAGTTTGAGGAAGTTGCGCAAATTTAGTTTTCTTTGTTGGAAAATCTAATTCAAACGAAATATGGTTAATATAGTCTAAAGCTTGCGCATTCAATTCATGACTTCTGTTTGGATTTTTAATGTAGCTTGCTAAAACTGTATCAAAGCTGATATTTTTCAACTCAATTTCTACTGATTTCAAAATATTAATGTCATTTTTTGCATTATATGTGTATTTTTTAATATTATCTGCTTCAAAAACAGGTTTTAATGTTTGAATAAAATTGTCTTTATTTGGAATGTAAACAGATAAGATTTTATTATTTTCAATTTCGTATGCTATAGCACATCCAATTAAATCTATAGTTACAGCATTTTCAAAATCAGAAACAAAAGAAATTGCAATTTCTTCTTTATTAAATAAATTTTGAACTAAATCATTTAATTCATTAATGTCAGAAATTGTCTTGCTATCATAAGTTTCTGTTTCTACAGTTTCCTTTGCTGCGGTTGCAAATAAACCCAGTTGCATTTGAGGAGTGTTATCCTCTTTAAATTGAACAAGAGGTTTGTCTTCTTTTTGTATCTCAGATTGTTTTATAGGCAATTCATCACAATTTTTGTCAAATGTACATAAAATATTATCAATATTTTTAACAAAACTGTAAAACTGCATCTTTTTCAAATACTCAACTACATTTGAGATTTCAGGCAATTCAACTTTTGTATCTTCAAAATCAAAATCAATATCTACATTTCTAACGATAGTTGCCAAATATTTACTTAATTTTGCATCTTCAATACCAGCTTGAAGTCTGTTTCTGATAGCATTTTCAGGTATATTATCAATATCCTCTAAAATATCTTCTAATCTTGAATATCTTGTTAAAAGTTTTTGAGCAGACTTTTCTCCAATCCCCTTAACTCCAGGGATATTGTCTGAAGTATCACCTCTCAAACCTTTGTAATCAATAACTTGACTTGGCCATACCCCTAATTTTTCATGAACTTTATACCAATCATATTCAATCAATTCGCCTTTTGAAGGAATAAGAACTTTAATTAATCCTTCTCTATCTATCAATTGGAAAGAATCTTGGTCACCTGTCAAAATAAGTGTCTTATGACCTAACTTTGCAGCCTTTGCGGTAATTGTACCAATTACGTCATCAGCCTCAAAGCCTTCTTTTGTGTAAATCGGAATGTTAAATGCCTTCAACCCGTCAACAATCAGACCTAATTGTGTACGCAATGGATCAGGCATAGCCTCACGATTAGCCTTGTATTCATGATATTTTTCTACACGAAAAGTTTGTCTGCCAACATCAAAAGCTACGGCAATCGCATCCGGTTTAATATCATTATTTTTCAATAAATCAAAAATTGATTTAAAAAATCCATAAACCGCCCACGTTGGTGTACCGTCAGAAGTCTTCATTCCTGTACGTTCTAACGCAAAATATTGACGGAATGCCAAGGCATGTCCGTCAATTAAAATTAAAGTCTTTTGTTGTTGATTTGCCATAATTTATGCAATTTCTTCTTTTACTTTTTTCTCTTTTTTGCTTGGAAGTTTGATTAACTCAGCCTTGTTACGGTTTAGAACCATATCTTTTGTGATTGTCAACTTCTTGATATCGTCTTTTGTTGGAACATCATACATAACATCAAGCATAAGCTCTTCAACGATAGAACGCAATGCACGAGCACCTGTTTTACGTTTAATAGCTTCTTTTGCAATTTCTTCAATTGCATTTGGTTCAAATTCCAAATCAACACCATCCATCTTAAGCAAGCATTGATATTGCTTTATAATAGCATTCTTTGGTTCTGTCAAAATCATCTTTAATGTTTTTTCATCTAATTGATCAAGGACTGCAAATACAGGAACACGACCGATAAATTCTGGAATCAAACCAAATTTTAACAAGTCTTCAGGTTGTAATTTTTTCAACATTTTAGATTCTTCTGCTTCTTTTTCAGCTTTTGTTAATGCAGGTTTTGAACCGAAACCTAAAGATGTACCGTCATCAGAACGTCTTTCGATAATCTTATCTAATCCAACGAAAGCACCACCTACGATAAATAAAATGTTGCTTGTATCAATTTGAATGAATTCTTGGTGAGGGTGTTTTCTTCCGCCTTGTGGTGGAACGTTTGCAACTGTACCTTCAATCATTTTTAACAACGCTTGTTGTACACCTTCACCTGAAACATCTCTTGTGATTGATGTGTTTTCTGATTTTCTGGCAATCTTATCAATTTCATCAATATAGATAATACCGGTTTCAGCTTTTTGAGCATCAAATTCTGCATTTTGATACAATCTCAACAAGATGTTTTCAACATCATCGCCTACATAACCCGCTTCAGTTAAAGTTGTCGCATCAGCTACAGCAAACGGAACATCTAATAACTTCGCTAAAGTTTGAGCTAATAAAGTTTTACCACTACCTGTTGGACCAACTAACAAAATGTTAGATTTTTGAATTTCAACCGGATTTTTATCTTTGTCTTCGTCTTTGTTGTGACGTAAACGTTTGTAGTGATTATATACTGCAACGGCAAGCACCTTTTTAGCATCATCTTGACCAACAATGTGTTCATCTAAGTATGCTTTAATTTCATGAGGTTTTGGAATAGCTTTTTCTGCTGATTTTCCGCCTTTTTCTTTAGAAGAACCTTCTTTTTCTTTGTTTTCAAAGAATTCTTCATCTAAAATTTCATTACATAACTCTACACATTCATCACAGATGTAAACTTCAGGACCGGCAATTAATTTCTTAACTTGGTCTTGAGTTTTACCACAGAATGAACATTTTAATCTGCTATCGTCGTGCTTTGCCATTATTTTCTCCTACTTTAAGGCATCTCTTGATACAACTTTATCAATCATACCGTATTCTAAAGCTTCAGATGGTGTCATGATATAATCACGGTCAGTATCTTTTTCAATTTTTTTGATTGATTGACCAGTGTTAGATGCTAAAATTTCGTTTAATGATTTTTTAATTCTTATAATTTCAGCAGCTTGAATTTCGATATCAGTAGCTTGACCTTGAGCGCCACCTAAAGGTTGGTGAATTAAAACTCTTGAGTGAGGTAAAGCCATACGTTTACCTTTTGTACCTGAAGATAACAAGAATGCACCCATTGATGCAGCTTGACCTAAACAGATAGTAGAAACATCAGCTCTAATATGTTGCATTGTATCATAGATTGCAAAACCAGCTGTTACAGAACCTCCCGGGCTGTTGATGTATAACATAATATCTTTTTCAGGGTTTTCACTGTCTAATAACAATAATTGTGCAACTACTAAGTTAGCAACCATATCATCAATTTGAGTGCCTAAAAAGATGATTCTTTCTCTTAACAATCTTGAGAAGATATCAAATGAACGTTCACCTCTGCTTGATTGTTCAATAACTACTGGTACAAAACTCATTTTTAATATTTCCTTTCTATATATTATAATTTATATTTATTTTCTTGTCGAATAACTATTCAGCTTTTTTAGATTTTTTCTTGTCAGCTTTTGGAGCTACATAGTTCATTGTGTTGTTTTTAATCAAGAAATCTGTAACTTTTTCACTGATAATTTGTTGAGAAACAGAGCTTAGCATTGTTGGATTCATTGCTAATTGTTTCATAACTTCTGTCTTGTCTAAACCGTAAGCTGATTGCATTTCAGCAACTTTACTTTGCATATCATTTGCATCCATAGAGATACCTTCTGCTTTAGCAATTTTATCGATAACTAAAGTATTTTTAATTCTCTTTAATGCATCTTCTTTAATAGAATCAACAATTGCATCTTCACCTTGTTGAGCAACAGCTTGTTCGTAAGTGAAACCTTGGCTTGCCAAGCGTTGTTTGTAATCTCCTAATAGCATTTGTTCTTCTCTTTCAATCATTGAAGGTTGAACATCAATTTCAACGCCTTCTAAGATTTTATCAAATACTGCTAATTCAGCTTTACGTCTGTCACGTTCTTCTTTGTCTTTTTGTAAGAAGTCTTTAATGTCTTTTTCTAGAGCTTCTACGTTGTCAAAACCGATTTTCTTAGCAAATTCGTCATTCAATTCCGGACGAACTTTTTGTTTGATTTCGTGGATTTTAATTTTGAAAGTTGCAGGAGCACCTTTTAATTTTTCTTCGTGGTAATCTTCAGGGAAGTTTACGTTAATATCAAATTCTTCACCTACAGAGTGACCGACTAATTGTTCGGCAAAACCAGGGATGAAACGAGAGTGAGCTAAATCTAATGTGTAGTTTTTGCCATCACCGTGTTCAATTTTTTCACCATTAGTAAATCCTTCAAAGTCAAATTTTACTAAATCATCTTTGTTTGCAGGTCTGTCAACTACTAATTCGTATGTTACAGCTCTGTCTAACATATTATCTAAAGATTTTTGATAAGCATCTTCAGGGATAACATATTCTTCAACATCTACAGTTAAACCTTTGTATTCTTTTAAGTCAAATTCAGGTCTTACCTCTACTGTTGCAGTTAATTTTAAATCTTCACCTACGTTAAAATCATAAGAATCAACAGTTGGTTGAGAGATTACATCTAATTTGTTATCTTGAATAGCTTGTTGGAAAGCTTTTGGTAATAAGCCTTCTAAAGCCTCGTATTTAATTCTGTCAGCACCTACGTGTTGTTCAATAACGTTTCTAGGAGCTTTACCACGTCTAAACCCTGGAATGTTAACGTGTTGAGAAATTCTTTGAGAAGCTCTATTATATGCTTCTACTGCATCTTTTGCAGGAATTTCGATGTTAAATTTTACTACATTGTGTTCTTGTTTTTCTAATTCAATTTTCATTTTTTCACCTTTTTCTAATTGCTTTTGATTAAATTATACCAAGAAAAGAATTGATGTAAAGTTGTTTACAAATATATGGAGGAGTTGTATCGATTGGAAATCAATGAAATTCTGAAATATGTTCAGAATAATATTAGAGTTATGTTTTCAATATTATGTCATTACAAGAAGTAAAATGGCGAAGTAATCCAAAATTCCTTAATTTTCCTCGCTCAACTTTCTTAGTTTATTAGAATTAAAAAAAAACAGAGGCGGTGTGAATACACCGCCTCTGAATAAGATTTTTTTAAACTTTATTAGTTACAAGATTTATTTGTAGACCAATTCAAAATAGTACCATTTTTACAATTGTAAGCACTCTCTTTATATGTTGCTTTTAAGAAATCAGCATTTTTATTTTCTAACACCCATTTTGTACAAGCTGTAGCAGAATTAGTTAAATTACCGGAAGCCGCATTTGTTAAAGATGTACCTGAATAACTGAACAAGTAAACATCATCACATGCAGCGCCCATACCTTTATCAGGACCGTCTATGTCGAAATACATAGAAAAGGTAATACCATAGGAATCACAATTGTAACCTGATGCAATCCTACCTGTATTTGCTGACATCGCCATTGATGTCCCGTCAGCAAGTTTTACTTTATAATAGGCTTCACCAAGACTTGCCCCATCCCAACATTCTTTATTTGTAGCAGCAACCAAACCGCATTTTTTAGTAGTTTTCATATTTTCAAAAATGTGATTATACCAAACTGCAGCTTGTGATGCACTAGACGTTTCTCTTAGTGACCATGTACAATACGGTCCGTAAGTTGCAATTGCACGGCCAAAAGCTTCATCAATTGTAGCCCTTGCTTTTGTAACCTTTGTTACAACTTCCTGAGAGTTTGTACCTTGTTGCAAGTTCGGAATAGTAAGTGCTGACACAACACCAATAATACCGATTACAACAAGCATTTCAGCAAGAGTGAAGGCATTCAATCCTTTGACTCCATTCAAGATTTCTTGTTTTTGAGATTTTGAAACCGGTTCAAAAATACATTCGTTTTGTATATTAAAAATTTGTTTTAATCTTTTAATCATATTTCACCTCTTTTCTTCATCTTATCACGGGTTTTATTTTTAGTAAACTATATTTTTATTAGATTTTAAGCTCTTTTTAATTCTCTAGGTTAATAAGTTATAAAAAATTTAAAACAGTTCAACTTAACAACTTAACTCTTATAAACTTATTGAATTATAATACTCCATTTTATCGTATTTTTACCCCTTTGTCAATTGAGGCAAAGCGCAAAAAGGGCGCTTGTCCGGTGGACAAGCGCCCTTTTAAAAATCTTTCTATTGGTAACCGCAAGAAGTTGCTACATTCTTATCAAATTGATTTTGGCAAGATTTCAATTCAGTTTCAACCATTTTCAACTGAGATTGATATTGCATCATCTGTTGATCCAATTTCTTTTCTAACAAATGCAATCTTTCTTTTCTTGCCTCCAACTGTTTAAGAACAGGACTATCAGCACTCAAGTCTGTACCTGCATTTATCAATTGTGCATCTTGCACTGTCAAATCTGATTTAGCCTGAGAAACAAGTTGAATTTTGTATTCCAAATCCAATCTTTGCGAGTTCAAAGTGAACATTCTCATTGAAGCTGTAAGTAAACCCATTGTTTTATCCCTTTATCTGGTTTCGTTTAAGTTTTTGCCTTTCAAGAAGTTGTGTTGATTGTTTTCTGCAATCAATGCTTCCATACGGTTGAATTGATACTTATGATAATTTAGTCTGTATTGCGCCATTTTTAACTTTTTACGTACTGTTAAAGCTTCTTTTAACGCATTAACTATATCATCTGCCATTGCCTTAATAGGATTATTTCTTACAAAATAATTTCTAGTATAAGCAAAGAAGTTCATAAGTCTTCTGAAGTTAGTCTGTAAAGCTTCTGATTGAAACATATCGTTCACCCCTTTTTAACTTTATAGATTGACCTTCACATATTTAAAAACATGTTCTTTCCAATAATTGCCTATGTTTTAGCATGTTTTGGTAAGTTTGTAACATGTCTTAATCATGTACAGTCTATCTTATCACCCGTGATACTCAAGAAAACAATGTTTCTCTTCATATCCGAATATTTTATCGGCATAGATTTTTTAAACTTTAGGCTTGAAGGCATAAAACTCCACAAATTGTAATAAAAGTTTACAATGGAAGTTAAAGTTCTTATAAATACGTTGTTTACGAAGATTTTATAAATTATTACTCTTAAATAAGTACGTGTTTCCATTACCGAATTTCTTCAACTATAAGTTTTGGATTGCTTTTGAATCTGAATCCATACCTTCTTTTAACATTTTTCTTACGATTTCACCTTGTGTATCTAACATTTTGCATACTGTTTCAATGTTTCTAACCTTGTTAGAAAGAATTGTATCAGCGTTTGCCAAAATGTTTGAAGATACACTTTGGTAAGCAGATAAAGCAGCTGATGATGTACCTTGCATCAAGTTACCCATTACAATTGCAGGTAAACCATATTCGCCTAAATAAGGAGCAGCAGCAGTCATGATACCGCCCCATCCTGATAAGATACCAGCCACCGGCATTACAACGTTTTGTAAGCCGATACCGTATCCGTTTGCTGTACCAACACCATAAGCTGTAGCACTTGCAACATCTGCGATTGCCCCGATTGATGATGCACCACCTGTTACAACACCACTTGATGTACCGAAACCGCTTAAAGTATCAGTAATTGATGATGCACCACCTGTTGCAAAACCGCTTAATGACAATCCTGCAGCACCACTTGGAAAGCCTGAGTAATTACCTAAATTTCCAATACCAAATGCAGAAGTTGTACCGTTTACTTGTGCAGTAGAACCTGTAATTGGTGACCAGTACGATGTACCAGGGATATTAAATGATTGTGTACCACCCAATGTTGTCATAAATGATGATGGAGCAAATAAGCTTGCAAGTTTATATAACGCACCACCTGCCAACTCAAAGCCTGTACCTGAACTTGCAGAACCAGACACGGTTAAATCTCTTAATCGGTCATAAGTTTCGTACAATTGAACCTTTGCATCACCTGATGCAGATCCGAATTTGTTTGCTATAACTAATAAACTATCATTTTTGTATGACATGATTTACCTCGTTAGGGGTTGTGCGTTACTAAATTTACTACTATCCGCTTTAGAAGTGCGCTTAAATATGTAACGCAACGCACTTCTAAGCTTCTTAATTTGTTTACTATGATGAGAATGTTTTGAATGTTGATTCAACGTTCTTAGAAATAATACCTTTTACGGCCTCCATTTCTGTTGATAGAGCCTTTTGTTCTGTTTCTAACTGTTTCAATCTCAATTCTAACTGTCTATCTTGTTCTTGAATTACAGATGTCTTAGCGTTGATATCAGCCATTGCTTTTTCGTAACAAGTTACATCATAATTGTATTGATTCATCGCATCATTGTATGCTTTTTCATCAGTAATTTCTTCTGATTTAACATTAAATGTATCGCTCATTGTGCTCAATTTAATGTTAGAAAAACGTCCTGAACCTGATGAGTCATCCATGATTGCATAATCAGTGTTTTCAACCTTTTGCGAAATTGTTGTCGCATAGTATTGGTTCATTGGTGATTGGAAGTCAATTGTTGATGAAATTTGGAATCTGTCATCTTTTACATTAACTTGTCCACTTGCAATACAAGCATCTAAGTCTGATTTCTTAGCGAAATACATTTGGTTACCGGTTTTCTTGTAAACATATATTTCACCATCGTCAACACCATCAAACTGTTCAGGGAAATCATTTCTGATTTGTTCTAATGCAGCTGCTTGTTCTTTGTCGTTTTTATCATACACTTCAGCTTTTGAGTTACCAACCATATAGTAGTTATTTTGTTTATCATTGATTGTTTGAGTTGCAAAAGCATCATTTGTATTAAAGTTTTTAGCATCAGTCATATCTTTATCTGATACGACATAAGTTGTTTTACCATTTACGGTACAAGCGTATAATGACTTGCCAGTTTCCAAAGCTGTTAAATTATTAGCTTTCAAATATGCAGCATATTCTGTACTATTTGTATCAACTAATGTTGGTGTTACATCTTCTTGAGTAATGTTACCTGTACCGTCGTCTACGTTCATCTTGAATTTTCTGTTTGTACCAGAACCTTTTACAACAATACTACCGTCAGCACCTACAGCGTTGTTTGTTGCAGAGTATTCATGTTCTGTAATAGCTTGTGCTTGAGGGTTTGTATTCTTAGCTTGAACACCTTTAAATGTGTCTTGATTGTAGTAGTAAGTAATTTGTTTATTGTACCTTACACCATCAATATCCTTATCTACTGACTGTACATTAGAAATTGTGTAATCATTGTAACCATCACTGAATGAGTACTGTACTGTTGTGTAATCAGTTGTGTTAGGACATGTCGGAATTGACAAACTTAACATTTGGTTCCACAAAGTAGCAGATTGGTTACCTAATGCAGTACGAGCCTGATTGATTTGTTGACCTTCATATTCAACATTTGTTTTTCTTGCGGTAAGACCTAAGTATCTTGCCTGTGATGCTGCCATACCCATAAGCGGTTTCTCCTATTCTTTTTTTATAACTACTTTCTTCTCTTTTTTCGTATTTTCGACTATTTATACTTTCTTTTTGTCTTTAATGACAGTTGGCTAAAAGTCAACTATAATCATGGTTATTATACGGTATGTTTACATTTTTTTACATTAATACTCGACAAAAATCCCCCTTATAATGTATGCAAATATTAAAATCTCATACATGTATATTAATATTACATATATAGTAAAATTGACATTACTACATCATTTAGTCTATAATACTAGGACATTCTTAATGGATGAGTTATTTATTATATAGGTGAGGAAGATGAAATACAGAAAAAACAATGTTCTTCTTTTATTGGAAGAAAAAACTGACGTTTACGGAGATAGAGTTGCGTTAGGTATCAGAACGGCTTTAGGCTGGAAAGAGTTTACATATAAAGGATTGGGGCTTTTATCAAGAAAACTTGGTAGCTACCTTATTAACAATTTAGAAGTTCAAAAAAATGACAGAGTTGCTATCCTTTCTGAATCAAAACCTGAATACGGCGCATGCGTTTTTGCATCAATTCTTTCAGGTGCAACTACTGTTCCATTAGATATAAAATTAACTAAATTTGAACTTGTTTCAATTCTTACAGACTGTCAACCAAAAGTTTTATTGGTTTCACAAACATACATTGAAAAAGCGTTAGAAATTCAAAAAGAAGTTCCTTCTATCAAACACGTTATTGTTATGGATGAACCAAGCTACAACATGACACTTCCAAGTTTGTACACTATTGATTCAACTCCAAATTGCAAATGGCGTCACAGAAGCTCTAAATCAACAGCTTTCATTATTTACACATCAGGTACAACAGGTAATCCTAAAGGCGTTGAAATTTCATTCAGAAACATGCTTGCACAACTTAACGCTCTAAGCACTGTAGTTCCTGAATTTATTCCTGCAGGCGAAAATACAAAAATTTTATCAATCTTACCTATGAACCACTTGTTCGAATTGACAGTTGGTTTCTCAACATTCCTATTATTAGGTACTTCAGTTTACTACACACAATCATTAAAACCAAAAGATATTTTGATGATTATGAGAGAAAAACAAGTTCAATTCATGGTGGTTGTACCGGCGTTCTTAAAGCTATTGAAGGCTGGTATCGAAAACGAAATTCACAACAATCCTGTTGCAAGAAAAGTCTTCCCAATTATGTATAACATTGCGAAATTCATCCCATCTTTCAGAATTAAGAAGATGATTTTCAAAAAGATTCACGATAATTTTGGCGGACAATTCAGAGGCTGTATTTCAGGTGGTGCACCAATCGACAAGAATGTAGCTAACTTCTTTGAAACAATTGGTATCAAGGTTTATGCAGGTTACGGCTTATCAGAAACAAGTCCTGTAGTATCAGTAAACTACGACAAACGTAAAGACTACACATCAGTAGGTAAACCACTTCCGGGTTTTGAATGCAGAATTGACAAAGAAACAGGCGAAATCCAATTAAAAGGACCATCAGTAATGAAAGGTTACCACAATCAACCTGAACTTACCGCTGAAACTATCGATCCGGATGGATGGCTACACACAGGTGATATTGGTCACTTAGACAAAGACGGACACATTCATATTACGGGCAGAATCAAGAATATGATTGTACTTTCAGGTGGTAAAAAAGTATTTCCTGAAGAAGTTGAGGCAGTTCTTGAGTCAAGCAACAACTTTGCTGAAGTTTGCGTTATGGGCTCATCTCGCTCTGGTGGTACAAAAGACGGTACAGAAGAAATTGTTGCAGTAATTGTTCCAAAAGATAATTACATGAAAGACAAGACTGACGAGGAATTGAACAAACTTGTAAGGGATGAAGTTAAGCAATTATCAGCACATTTGGCGCCTTACAAACGTCCAATCAACATTATTGTTTACAATAAAGAACTTCCAAAAACAACCACAAGAAAGGTTAAACGTAGAGAAGTTAAACAGTTATTAAACTTATAATTTAGATATATACAAAGAAATCGGGGTTGCAAATGCAACCCCGATTTCTTTGTTAATGTTTTTATTATTTACAAGATGTATTTGTCCAACTCAATTGCTTACCATTAGGGCATTTGCCTGTTCTGTCAGCCTTTAAATAATCCATATTACCATTTGCAAGCACCCAACCTGAGCAAACACCCACTTTAAAACAAGTAGTTTTTAATGCAGCATCGTTAACATTTGATGCAACTTCAGGAACAATACAACATAATGTCATCCCGTGCTACGACACGGGATCTTTTTTATACACATACACAATTGCTTTTCAAGAAATTCCGCATCAAGTGCGAGATGGCAATAAAGACCATTAACACAGGCATATTCAATCGCTATGATACAGACTGTGAGAGTCAAATTTCTTTTTCAAGTCTGGAATTTGGCGTTATCAGACCAAAAGAGTACCACGTGTACGTAAAAATACGTACGTATTTTTCTGTACGTAAAATAACAGACAAATTATTTTAAGAAAAATGGTATAATAGGTTATAAAAAATTTTACGCTTTTGCAAACTCAATCAACTTTGGTTCTTCGTGCAAATCGTAAAACATTTTTGCTGCGATTTTAAATTCTTTCGGATTTGCACTCACATAAAATTTTTCTTGTCCTCCATTTTCATTTAATAAATTTTTAGAAGACAAATCATCTTTTATATAACTTGCAAAATATTCCGCAGGATCAATAAACATATCTCGAGGTGCAAAAGTTGATAAAACATCCAATAAGAATGGATAGTGAGTACAACCCAAAAGAATTTTATCAGGATTGTTTTCAAGCATCCTATCAATGTTTTCTTTAATCAACTGAACGCTTAATTCATCGTTTTGTTTGTTTCCTTCAACAATTTGAACCCACCCCGGACAAGACATTTCAAATACTTCTATATTTGGGTTATGAGAATTAATTTCTCGTTTATAAGCTCCGGAAGAAATTGTTGCTGAGGTTGCAAACACTCCCAAACGTTCAATCGGTAGTTGTGAAATAATTTTCGCACAAGATTGAATTATCGGATAAAGCGTATAATCGAATTTGTTGTTATATTCATCATAAACATTTGCAGAGGTTGTATTACAAGCCATAACAACAGCCTTCACATCTTCGCATTTAAAATAATTGAAGATATCGGCAGTCAAATCAATCAACTGTTGTTTTGATTTTTGACCGTAAGGACAATTTTTAAGGTCGCCAAAGTAGATGTAATCTTCATTTGGAAGAATTTCTTTTAACTTTTTATATACGGTCAAACCGCCTACGCCCGAATCAAATACGGCAATAGGTTTATTTTTGTTGTTGTTTATAGTAGTTGATGATACCATTTGTTATGCCTTTTGCAGTTGCCTGCTTACGTTTTTCAGAAACTAATTCTGCCCTTTCATTATCATTTGAAATAAATCCAATTTCAACCAAAATTGCTGGCATTGTTGTATGATTTATAACATAAAATCTTGATTTAAACAAACCACGGTCTTTTGTAGTTGTAACTTGTGCCATTAAGGCATTATGTACCGATTTTGCAAGTCCGATACTGTAATCGTGGTAGTAGTGAGTTTCAATACCTGTTGCTTCGGTACCGTTGCTTGAATTTACGTGAATACTTACAAATATATCCGGTTTAACCTTTTCGGCAATATCTACGATACCTTGAAGTGGAACAAATTTGTCTGTATCGTGACTCATATATACTTTATAGCCTTTTGAGCGTAACATTGCAGCCACAAGTTTTGAAACATCAAGGGTAATATCTTTTTCGTTTATACCTGCACGAATTGCACCGTAATCTTTACCGCCGTGTCCCGGATCAATTACGACAACCTTTTCACCATTTTTTCTTGGTGTAATTTTTGGTATTTCTACAGTTGGTTTTTCGTCATTTTTAACCTTTGTTGGCAAAGTTGTCGGAGTATCAAGAATTGTTGTTTGACGTTTAATTTCTTTGCTTGGTGAATTAAACGCAATTTTTATAGTCCTTGCATCAGTACCTGTATAAACTTTTACCGTATCTCTTGAATCCAAAGGAATAGAGTATCTAAGCCCAATTCTTGGCATCAAATACATTTTTGAATTTTCAACTGAAGTTCCTTTGATAACGGAGCGAAAATCTTGGTCATTATATTGAAGAGCGTTAAACATATACAAGGTCAAATTGTTTGTATCACGCTTCACGGAATAAACGACAGGTTTGCTGAAATATAAATTTAGTCCGTAATTTTGTTCATTTGTTTTTGTAACTCTAGTGCTGACAAGGTTTGTAGTCACATTTGAAAGTTTATCGTGGCTTAAGTTTTCTTTATCCGCAATCAAAACAGATTGTCCATCAGCTGAATAAACAGGAATATACCTGCCTGCGTTTGGAGTTGTAATTACAATTCTTGCCCTATTGGCTTCAAATTGTCCGACACGAATTGTATCTTCACCGTATTTAAACACTTTTGAACGAACTTGCGGACTTGTTACTGTATTTGCAAAATCAAGAACCAATCTGTTTGGATTTGGTAACACCATTGGTTTTTCGATTGTAAAAGTACCATAACCGCTTATTAAAATACCGTTTTGACGAGCTTGAACCCCGGTCAAATAGTATTTAGATTTTAACTTGAAGTTCTTTTTAATTACTGAAACGTTTGCGTTTTGATAAGAACTTTTCACGTTCACAGGAACCGTAGAGTTGTCAAAAGCTTGTTGTATTTGGTTTAGAACTTTTTCAGGCGCATTATTAACAGTTGAAGTTAGCGGTAAATCTGTTGCCTTAACTTGTTGAGAGGTCATTGAAATGAAAGAATAGTAGTCATTTGAGTCAAATTTTGTATCTCTGTAAATTTCATGCATGTAATTTGCCAACGAGCAGACATCTTTGTTAATTTGTACGATAATATTACCGTTTAGCCTCATAACCTTCAAATTAGAAGTGTTATAAGCATCAGCAAAATACATTACAACCCTTACAACATTTGGATTTGTACTATTTTGAGATACAACAATTTGTCTTAACACCCCGCCTGATGTAACTTGAAAATCTTGTTTTTGTGTTGCAAGAACAGTGTTTTCAATATCAAAATAAACTCTGTTTGGATTTGAAAGTTTAACTAATTTAACAGGAGTTTTGTCACTTGAAGAGGAACCTCCTGAGGTTAAAAACAACATATTTGCAGAAATATCATAGTTTACAGACGTAATTTTATCATCTGCAAGCGCCATTTGAGCGCCTACAAACCCGATAAAAAATAATATTAAAGTTATAAAATATAATATTCTTTTCATGTGTACTACTAACTTATTTTGATATTTTACCATTTTTTTTACATCTTGAAAAATAGTTGACCTTTCTTAAAAAAAAGTTTATGATTTTATAAAAAAGGATGTATGCGAATGAACTTAAAACGCCGTTGGTACGACAAAAACGATGCTACATTAAAAGCATTTAATATATTACAAAAATTAGACACCGAGCAAAAAAGAGTTTTGTCAAGTGACTTAATCACTATTGCAAAACAAATAAAAGACCTTCATAAAGAAGAAGAATTGGAAGAAGCTCAAAGCATTGGCATTGACAGAGTAATGGGATTGTTTCAACAAACAATCAACGAACGCCGTTGGTATGATAAAAACGAAGACTTGAAATATGCTCTAAAAACAATTTCTACACTTCCTGAAAAAGATTTCTTTACAATCATGGAAGGACTTGCTATTTCTTCTAACGATTAAAATTTGAACAATAATTTCTAAACAAAACGGTTGATTCTACTAAAGTTCAGCCGTTTTCTGTCGATTACTCTTACACAAGAAAAGGAGAGAGTAACATGGCAAGAATTATTGAAAACGAAGTCGGAAAAAGAAGATTAATCAGAATGTCGACAGACGATGTGATTAGTGTTGTAAGAGAATACCAAAGAGTTGTGAAGTTAAGAAGTTCAAGCGAGGAAGTCAGAAATCAACTCGAAGATTGTGTTATCTTTATTCCGGAAGACGTATAAAATTTTAAAAACTCATGTATACGTTCAACAGAGGATTTGAGCAAAAATTTATAGTCCAAACAATTGATATTTCATGGAAAATGTTGATTTTCAAAAAAATATTATTATAATCATTTACATAGATTAATATGGACATAAAGAGGAGATACGCTTATGGGTATGGCTGCTTCACAGGCAAGATACTTAGGTCTTACTGCCAGAAAAACTAACACCGAATACGAAGGTCAACAAATCAACCAAGCACGTACAGCGCTTGCTAACCAGTCTGCAAACCTTTGGAACAGAATGTTAGCACTTCAAGTGCCTACAGCTCCAAAAACAACAGACTATACGACTCAACAATATGCTTTCACTGACGGCTACAACGATTACGAAATCGACAGCTATCAAAATGTTGATTACACTGATCCTGATACCGGCGAAAAATATAATTACGAAGTAACTTATCACTATAACCAAGAAGTATTCAAAGCAATTCAACAAAAGAACTCAAACCCACAAGTTCAAAAAGTTACTAATTACACAACTAACAACGCTGTTGAACAAAATACAAAAGTTACTAAAAACCAAGATAATTCTTACACTGTAACAGACCAAGCCGGCACAACTTCAGCTCAATTCAAAAAATGTACCGCAGAAGATTTGGATAACTTAAAAGCTTTACAAAGCAAAGGCTTGATTACAATTGATAACGTTGAAGACTTCTATAAAGCAGAAGGAACAGAAAATCCGACTGTTTACGCTAAAAAAGAAGACTTAGAAAATATTGATAAAACAGCAACTCAAGAAGGGGATTTACCTGTTTATGGTGTATCTAACGCAGATTACTCATACAAACTTGGTAACTCTGAAGCTGAAAGACTTGACTTGACAGATCCTGTTCAAAAAGCAGATTACGACCAAATCATTCACGATTTCCCTGAATTAGCAGGTGTTGATCCTAATGAAATTTGGGTATATCAAAAGAACGGCAGAACTTGCTACGCTACAGAATCTGAATTAAACGAATGTATTGCAAGCGGTTTGGCAAACCAACCTCAAGTAGATGACAAATACCAAATTTCATCACCTATTGATTATCAAAAGAACTTAAATCAATACTACGCAACACACAAAAAAGAAGATATTACAAGACAAGAATACGCAAGACTTGATGATGCATCAGGTACAGGAAGATATAAAAACATTAAACTTCAAAGTTCAAGCGAATCTTTCGCATTGAAATCAGAAGAAACTACAGACACAGCTTCTTACGACGATGCAATGAATCAATACAACTACGACATTCTGGCTTATGAAAAAGAACTTGCAGACATCAACGCAAAGACATCAAAAATTCAAGTTCAAGACAGAACTCTTGAATTGAGATTAAAACAACTTGATACTGAACAAAAAGCTCTTACAACTGAAATGGATGCCGTAAAGAGCGTAATCCAAAAAAACGTCGAAATGACCTTCAAAACATTCAGTTCATAATAAAAAAGAAAGGATATTTTTTAAACGGCGTCTTTGCAAATTTGCAAAGGCGCCGTTCTTGTTCATTAAGGTTAAAAAAAATCCCCCAGTCGGGGTTAGAAATAAAATTTGTTTAGTGTATTCTTATTAAATAAGGAGAAAATTAAATATGAAAAAAAATCTAATCATCATTTCGTTAATATTTGTACTACCGCTTGTTGCTTATGCCGTATTATCAGGCACAAAGGCAGAATCAGCAACAAAAGAACACGTTAGCGGAATGCCTCAAATTATAAAATTCTCTTCAAAACTTTGCTCTGATTGCAAAAAAATGCGTGGAGTTTTTGAAGATGTAATGCCTAAATATTCAAGCAGTATTGAAGTTATAGAATATGACATTGAAAAAAATGATAAAAATATTGATAATGCAATTAATCAATATAAGGTAAACCTTGTACCTACAGTTATTTACATTGACAAAAACGGCAAAGTTGTCAGAAAAACTGAAGGTTATATAGACAAAAATAAATTTGAAACTTATGTGAAAGAGTTATTAAACTGATATGATAGATGTTATAAATGTACTTGCACAACCAAATAATCAACAATTTGAAATTGCAATGCTTTTGGCTTCTTTCTTAGGCGGTGTAATTGCCTCAATAAGCCCTTGCTCATTAGCTATGCTTCCAATTATCATCGGATACGTTGGCGGTTATACAAAAGATAAACCTCTAAAAGTATTTTTCCAAATGCTAATGTTTATCTTTGGTACAGCCATTGTGTTCACAACAATTGGGATAATCTGTGCAATTACGGGCAAAGTTTTTATTTCGTTTTTAGGTAGCTATTTTGGGCTGATTATTGCCTCGTTCTTAATTGTTATGGGGTTAAAGTTAGTCGAAGTTTTAGATTTTGAATTTCCAATGTTTATAAAATCCTTCCCTAAAAATGAAGGTAAATTTGCATTCATATATCCGTTAATTTTAGGTATAGTCTTTGCTTTAGCGGGAACACCTTGTTCAACACCCATTTTGGCAGGCATTATGGCGTTTGCATCAGTTATGAAAAACATTCCAATTGCAATGCTTATGCTATTCCTATTCGCTTTAGGTCAAGGCTTAATCCTTGTAATTGCAGGCGTTTTCACATCAACTTTGAAAAATATGTCCGCATTTGCCAAAATTTCAAACATCTTGGTAAAAATTTGTGGTGTCCTACTTGTTCTTTCAGGCTTGTATATTTTTTATAAGATTTTCTCTTCACTATTGTAATATAGCTATTCCGTTGTACAATAGAGAAAAAGGAGTTATTTTATGAAAACCATAGAAGGACAATTAACTACAAACGGAGAAAATTTTTGTATCGTAATATCTAGATTTAATGAATTCATTGGCTCAAGACTGTTATCTGGCGCTATTGATGAATTAAAAAGACACGGTGTAAATGAAGATAATATTGATGTAATCTGGGTTCCGGGTGCATTCGAAATTCCTATTATTGCAAAAAAAGCTGCAAAATCAGGTAAATATAACGCTATTATTACTTTAGGAGCTGTAATTAAAGGCTCAACTTCACACTATGATTATGTTTGTGCAGAAGTTTCAAAAGGCGTAGCTGCCGTAAGTTTAGAAACTTGTGTTCCTGTAATCTTCGGCGTTTTAACAACTGACAACATTGAACAAGCTATTGAAAGAGCCGGTACAAAAGCCGGAAACAAAGGCTCTGATGCAGCAAAATCTGCAATTGAAATGGCAAACTTGGTAAAACTTGTATAGGAAATTTATGAGCGAAATAATTACAGAATACAGAAACGAAAACACAAAAAATATTGACTTATTATCAAGTCTTGAAATTGTGAAAAAGATTAATGAAGAAGATAAACAAGTTGCAATTGCGGTTGAAAATGAAGCTGAAAACATTGCAAAAGCAATTGATATCATTACAAAACAATTTTTACAAGGCGGAAGATTAATCTACTTTGGCGCAGGCACATCAGGTCGTTTAGGAATTTTAGATGCCTCTGAATGTCCTCCAACCTTCAGCGTTCCTCACGAAATGGTTCAAGGAATTATGGCTGGCGGAGATAGCGCATTTAAAACACCAGTTGAAGGTGCTGAAGACAATTTTGAAGCCGGAAAGCAAGACGCAAGCATTCTTACAGACAAGGATGTAGCGGTTGTAATTTCTGCAAGCGGAAACCCTAAATATTTGTTAGGGGTTTTAGAAAAAGCAAACGAAATTAATGCAAAAACAATTGCACTAACTTGCAACTCTCAAGCAAGAATCATTGATGAGGCATCACTTGCTATCTGTGTTGAAGTTGGACCTGAGGTTATCGCAGGTTCAAGCAGAATGAAAGCGGGAACTGCACAAAAAATGGTTCTAAATATGCTTACAACAGGTTCTATGATTAAGATTGGCAAGACTTACGAAAACTTCATGATAGATCTTAATCCGACAAACGAAAAATTGAAGGACAGAGCTATTAGAATTGTAGCTCAAATTGCGGAAACAACTCACGCAAATGCCTTCCAAACATTGGAAAATTGCAATTGGGAAATAAAAACAGCGATTGTTTCAATCAAAATGGGAGTAGATTTTGATACAGCACGTCAAAAGTTAAAAACTTGCAGTGGCGTATTAAGAAAGCTATTGAATAAAAAGGAAGCAGTATAATGAAATTAACAATATTGGGTGCAGGTTGCTGGGGTGCAACTCTTGCATGGCTTTTAACAGACAACTTTGATGAAGTTTGTCTTTGGTCAAGAGAACAAGACCTTACTGATGATATGAAAAACAACAAACATTGCTCATATCCGTTAGAAATTCAACTTAAAGATAAGGTTCAAGTTACATCAGACATGCCGGAAGCAATTAAAGATGCAGATATTATTCTTTCAGTTGTGGCAACTTCCGGTACACGTGAAGTTTGTGAAAACTTAAAAAAATCAGGCATTAAACCTGAACAAATCCTTGTAAACGCATCAAAAGGTATCGAATTGCCATCATTAATGACAATGTCAGACGTAATCAAAGACGTATTACCGGAACAAAGATTGGCTATTCTATCAGGTCCAACCCTTGCAAAAGAAGTACTTATGGGATGTCCGACAGCTGCTTGTGTGGCTTGTGAAGACAACGAAACAGCAAAATTTGTACAAGAACACTTGAATGTACCTAGCAAGTTTAGATTATACACAAATTCTGACGTTGTAGGTGTTGAATTGGGCGGAAGTTTGAAAAACGTAATCGCCATTGCCGCCGGTTTTGCTGACGGTATGAAATTAGGTGACAACTGTATGGGTTCACTTTTGACAAGAGGTATGGCTGAAATCGTTCGTGTAAGCGTAAGATTAGGCGCTAATCCTTCAACCTTGTACGGTTTATCAGGTATGGGTGATTTGATTGCAACTTGTTCAAGCCCATTATCAAGAAACCACACTGTAGGCGCATTGCTTGCTCAAGGTAAAAAAATCGACAACATCTTGAGTGAATTAGGCTCTGTTGCGGAAGGTGTTAAGACTGCAAAAGCACTTTGTGAAATCGCAAAGAAAATGGAGATTGAAGTTCCGCTTTCAAACGCTATTTACGAAGCACTTTACACAGACATTACACCAATTGAAATTTTAAACAAATTGATGAATAGAAAGTTAAAAGAAGAAGAAAAATACTAATGACCAAATTTGCAGTAAGATATTTAAAAAATATGTTCTATCCGTTGGATGTTCCTGAAAATGTGGAAATTCATTGCGGAGATATGGTTCTTGTAAGAACTGAAAAAGGTGAAGAAGCTCTAAAAGCCAGATGTGTAAATGAAGCTATCGCCAAGATTTGGGAAAACAGCAAACAAAAACCTGATGCGTTTCCTGTAATCAGAGTTCTTGGAGAACGAGATAAACAAACTGTTGAACAAATTCAAAAAGAAGAAGTTGAAGCATATTTCAAATGCAAAGCTCTTGTTGAAAAACACAAACTTGTAATGAATTTGGTTCAATGTCGTATAACTTTTGACAGAAAGAAAATAACTTTCTATTATACAGCACCGGAAAGAGTTGATTTCCGTGAATTATTGAAGGATTTAACTCAAACCTTCAAACGTGTAAGAATTGATTTACGTCATATCGGCGTAAGAGATGAAACTTCAATTATGGAAGGCTGCGGAATTTGTGGTAAAGAGTTCTGCTGTTGCTCATTCTTGAAAAAATTCGGTTCAATTAACGTAAAACTTGCAAAAGACCAAGGTATGCCAATCACTCCTGGGAAGATTTCAGGCACTTGCGGCAGACTTTTATGTTGCTTGAATTATGAATATTCTAATTATATTGAAGCTGCAAAAGGTATGCCTCCAATCGGTTCAGCCGTAATGACTCCTGACGGATTAGGCAAGGTTTGTGCTCTTCATTTCTTGAATAATGCAATTCAAGTTAAACTTGAAGACGGAAAAATTAAAGATTATCCAAAAGGCGAAATCGAAGTTGTTGAAGCTGATGTTGATGTTGAAATTGATGCACCAAGAACTCTAACTTATGATGATGATTCAAAAGACATCGACTTGAAATCTTTAGAAGACGATAGAAACAGCTCTACAGGTAATATCTAGGTCGTTATGTTTTTATTTGGCTAAATTATTCAAACAGTATCGAACCCATTAAAATTAGTGCAACTACCAAAACAAATATAGCAGGTATTAAAAAAGGTTTAAGTTCTTTCTCAATTTTTGCCTTATAATCTGGATCAACTTTACATCGTTTTGAAATACTGCTACCAATAACATAAATTTGAATAGCCAATAGTAAAAGAATAAGCAAAATAACCAATTTTTCACTTTTTGCAAAGGTTATGTCAAAAATATAATTCCAAAATGATTCTAAAATGATATCTTCAAAAATAAATACATAGGCAAATCCTGCCACCAAACATACAGGAATCCAACCACCTTTTTCTAAAAATTTATAAATCTTTTTTTTCATAAATAAAAACCTTTGCGTGTTACTTAATCTTCTGTCATGCTGAGCATATTTCAGCATATCATGTTGCAGGTACCCCGAAATATGTTCAGGATGACATAATATAATATCTATCTGCTTTTGCGAACAATTGAGGCTAAGTTTGCATAAAGTTCTTTGTTTTTAGCAGAACCATCAATGCTTGCAGCTTCACTTACATAAGCTAAAGCATCTTCGTATTTACCTAGTTTTTGGTAGAATTCACTCATTTGAACATAATACATTGCATTATTTAAGTCTAATGAAATAGCTTTTTTCATTGTTTCTATTGCAAAATTAACATCGCCTTGAGCAAACAAGACTAAAGCATTGTAATAGTAACCTTCTGCGTTGTTTGTATCCAAGTCGATAACCTTTTGAGCTGCCTCAAAAGCACCGTCATAATCTTTTATTTGAAGATAATTTTTAGCTTCTAAAATATAACCGTTAATAAAGTTTTCATTTTTCTTTAAGATTTTTTCAATAACCTCTTGAGCTTCACCATATTGAGCCATTTCAATTAAGATATTTGCATAATCAGACAAATAGTTTAATGAATTTGGATTTATTGCCAAAGCTTTCTCCATATTATTTTTTGCCAAATCATATTGAGATAATTCTTCACACACTTTTGCAAGTTCTACAAGAGCATAATCTTCTTTTGGATATTCTTTTACAATCGCATCCAATGCAACCTTTGCACTAACCGGATCGCCTTTTAAGTCGCTCAATTTTGCAGATAAAATTCTTGCTTGCAAATGTTTTGGTTCTTTTTCTAAAACTGTTTTTAATTCTTTTATGGCTTTATCATATTCTTGAGTTTGAGTATACAAATATGCTAAAGAATAACGGTAATCAGGATTGTCGGCATCAAGACAAATAGCAATATTATAAAATTTTGCAGCCTCTTCCATCCAACCGTTTAAGAAGTATGCATTTGCTAGATTGTAGACATATTTTGAATTTCTTTCATCCAATTTCATTGCTTTTTGAAAGTAGTTTATTGCAGCTTCATATTTGCCTTCGTCAAGTTTAAATAATCCTAAATATGAATTCACTACAGGATTTTCGGTTTCATTTTCCAATTTTTTGAATAATTCTTTAGATTTTAATAAATCGTTTTCTGAAAAATAAACTTCACCTAATAAAATCATAGCCTTTTTATTTTCAGGATTTTTATTCAATGCTAATTCCAACAATTCAATTGCACGTTTAAAATCTTGATTTTTGTAATGTGCTTGAGCAAAGTTGTAGTAAATTTCGTCATCAAAATCAAAATTAATATTTTCCAATTCTTTTACTTCATCAAATCGGTTTAATTTATTCAACACCGCAATTTTATCTACTAAGCTTGATGGTGTTGGGTTGATTTCGAAAATTTTATTCACAGCCTTCAAAGCTTCTTCATAATTTTCTTCTGACATACGAATTGTTTTTAACAACTTTAAACATTCAATATGCAAAGGATCAATTTCTAAAGTTTTTTCAATATAACTTATAGCTCTTTGATTATTTTCCAATAAGTAATACAACTCGCCCAATTGAGATAAAATTTCTACATTGTTATTTTCAATACTCAAGGCTTTGTATAGCATTTCAATTGCCGGTTTATAAAATCCTTGACGTTTTAAATCAAATGATTTTGTTATATATTCTAAAACTTCATTGTTTGACATTATTTGAACAATCCCTTTTTCTTTTTCTTTTGTACATTGTTTTGTTTGTTATCGTTGATAATAATTAACACTTCGTTTTCACCCGCCATTTTAAGGTTGTTTCTTGCAATAGCCTCTAAGCTTGCAGTTTGTGAAAATTCATTTATTTCATGTTTCAATTTTTTATTCTTAGCCTCTGCATCATCTCTTAATTTTTGGATTTTAACAATTTTGTCATGATAAGCAATTGTTTTTGAGATGTTTAAAATTGCACTGAAACCGATTTGGGCTAAACAAAATAATAAAATTATGGTCAAAAAAGAATAATAGACATTGATATTTTGTCTATGTTTTTGAGATTTAAGTTTTGATTTTTTTCTTACAGAGTCAAGGCTTGTAACCTTTCCGTTACCCTTAACTTTTGATTTTACAAAACTTTTTCTCTTTTTTTCTTTTTTATCTAAATCTTTGTCCATTAATTACCCTTTTTCTAATTATAATACAAGATTAATGGATAGGCTATAGTTTGAATTTTGTAAACAAACTAAATTGATAAATTTGCTCTCCTGAATTGTAATATGTTGTTTGTCCTAATGCAGCCTCTAATTGAACGTTTTCTCTTGATTTGTTTATTAACGGACTGTATTGCAATACAATTTCGTTTCTGTGTCTTTCTGCAGAAGGATTTGCTTTAAATGCATCCTTTATAACAAATCCGTGTCCTAAATTCCAAGACGGAGTTAAATAGATACTTTCTAATTGTCGGCTTGTTGAGGTGTATTGGTCTTTACCAAATCCTGCCATCATACCGACATATTTGTTATCATATTGAACAAACATTTTTGTACGATATTCCAATTGTCCAATATCCATGTCGGTTCCAAATGTTGTACCGTATGTAAAACTTCCTATTTTATATTCTAAAGACGAGAAGGATGGTGATATAGAATACTCATTAACTTGAGGTGACAAGCGATGTTGTTCTTGTTGAATATCTGTTAAAACTTTTGTATCATTCATTATAGATTTTTTTGCAACTTTTTTGACAGGATCCTTTAATTTTAGTTGCATTCGCTTTACATCATCATCCAAAAACAAAACACCGTCTTTGTCATATTCAACACGACCGTTCAATTGATATTCGTCGTCATTTAACAAAGCTTTTGGAGTTTCAATTTCTTTTTTCTCTACCGGTAAAGGAGCAGCCTCAACCTCTGGAGCTTTCGGCTTTTCCAACGGTTTAAATTCTACGGCAAAAGCTCTGTTTGTCGCAAATAAAAACAATATTGATAATAATATTAGCCAGCTTCTTTTCATAACTATATGATACTGCATTTTTAACATTGTTTCAAGGCTTAAAATCAGATTTCAATTATTTATGGTATAATAACTAAAGAAATGAGGAAATATGTTTAGTACAGAAATTATTTATGAAGTTGTAACCTTCTCTGTTGGCGACACAAAAGCCGGAACAAAAATGGGCAAACTACAACTTAAAAATCCGGAAGACAATACTAATTTGAACTGTATTCTTTGGGAAGAAACTTTAAATAGATTTGAGTCTAAAATTTTCAGAAGCGGAAATAAAGTCAGAATCGTTTCTGCAACCTTCAATGAAAAATATAACAATTGTCTTGTTTCTGCTCTTGAGCTTGTAGAAGAAGCCATGACAGGACTTACGGAAGAACAAACTAACGAATATTATTCTGAATTAACATCTTATTTTGAAAAAGTTCAAAATGAAAATATGAGAAATTTCTTAAAAGAATATTTCACAGAACACGAACAAGAATTTAAAAAAGCACCTGCCGCAAAATTGATGCATCACAACTTTATTGGCGGACTTTTGGTTCACACGGTTGAATGTTTGCGCCTTGCCGATAAAATACTTGAAACATCTTTCCAAAAAATAAATTCAGACGATGTTTACACAGCTTGCGCACTTCATGATATCGGCAAAATTTATGAATACACTGTTGACATAGAAACCGGTTTGATTGATTATAGTGAAGAATTCAAAAAGGATTGGTTAACACACTCTCAATTTGGATTTAATTTATGTATGAATAAAGGATTTAAGCACGTTGCCAGAATGATTGCTGCCCACCACGGAAGAACCGACTGGGGCGCTATTATCGACTTGAACGAAAAAGATTTAGAACCCTCTGTTTATATCGTTCACCACATTGACGATTTATCGGCAAAATTTGGCAGAACCAACGTGGCTATGTTAAAATAGGTAATTATGAAAGTAAGTTACAAAGTTCCAGCAACAACAGCAAATTTAGGACCGGGATTCGATTGTCTTGGTTTAGCTTTGCCGATTTATAACATCATAACTATTGAAGAAACTGTTATGCCAAGCACAGGCATTGAAGTTAACGTTATGAAAGACTTTGAAAATGCAGAATTAATTGAAGAATTAGATAATATTCCAAATGACAAAGATAACATTGTCTACAAAGCCGTTGAAATGCTTTACAACCTTGTAGGACAAGATCCAAATGAGATTAAAATCAACATTAAATCAAGCATTCCGATTGCAAAAGGTCTTGGAAGTTCAGCCTCTGTAATTGTTGGCGGTTTAATGGCAGCTAACGATTTATTGGGCAATCCTGCAGATGAAGCAGCGCTTTTATCAATCGCAACAGAAGCCGAAGGACATCCTGACAACGTAGTTCCTGCAATTTTAGGCGGACTTGTTATGTCTTCAATGGAAGAAGATGGTTCTGTAATTTACAGAAGACTTGATTGGCCTGAAGATTGGCACATTACAGTTTGTATCCCTGATTTTGAACTTGCAACAAACATTTCACGTTCTGTTCTTCCTGAAAAAGTTCCAATGGAAGATGCAAAGTTCAACGCTCGCAGACTTGCAATGCTTTTACACGCAATCGACACAGTTGATGCGGATTTAATGAAACACGCATTAGAAGACAGATTACACCAACCTTACAGAGAAAAATTAATTCCGGGGTTTAAAGAAATTAAAGAAACTTTAAAACACGAGGATAACGTTCTGGGTACAGTTATCAGCGGTGCCGGTCCTTCTATCGTAATCATTTCTCAAAAAAATAACATTGAAAAAATTTATCAAACAGTAAAAACCGTTTGGGATAACCTAAATGTTCACTGTGATATCAGAACATTAACCGTTGAAAAATGCGGTGCTAGTAAGGTTGAATAGAAAAATATTTTAAAATTTCCGAACCAAACAACAAAGTTCCGATTATTGCACTAAAAATAGAGGCTACAATTACAGCTCCTGCCGCAATATCTTTTGCCATACCTACAAGTTTTGAGTATCTGTTGCGAAATACAGCATCTAAACCGAATTCCAAACTTGTATTAATAAATTCCGCAACCATTACATTTGAAATAGCAATAATTAGAATGCAAATTTTAGTTATACTCATTTTTAAAAGAAGAGCAAATAGTATAACTAAAAACGCTGTAATACAATGAAAACGAATGTTTTTCTCGCTCTTTAAAGAGAGTCTGACACCACGTCCTGCATTTTTAAAAGTATTCAAATAACCTTGAGATTTGAACTTAGACATTTTTATCCTTTATTTTATTCAAAGCCATTTTTTGCGCTTCCACAATAAAATTATAATCATCTTCTGTTTGGTGGTCAAATCCTAATAAATGCATTATGCCGTGAGCAAGCAAGAAACAAAGTTCTTCCTCTTTTGTAACACCCTTTTCTTGTGCACTTTGAGTAATTTTATCAAGCGCTAAAATTATTTCACCAAGGTTAATTTCACCGTCAAAAATAATTCTTTCTTCGACAGGAGTATCAGCAAAAATCGCAAAAGTAATAATGTCTGCAACATAATCTTTGTCACGATATTCTCTGTTTATCTCGTGAGTCTTTTCACCATCACAATACAAAATATCGAACGAAATTGTGTCATAAATATGAGGTTTTAGGCAAGAATTGTCGTAGATATCAGATCTTAACATATAATATTCTAAGATTCTTCTTCCAATTTCAATCAGCTTAGCCTCATTGACTTGCCAACCTTCATATATATTTTCACTAAAAATATTAATTGTCGGTTTTTTCATTGTTACCTTGCTCTAACTTTTTAATTTTTTCTTCCATTTCTTTATCCATAATATGAATATGAGATGGTAAAATCACTTGAGATTTATCAAGTTCATCAACAATATCTTCGTGATATTTAATTCTATCGTGTTGATTACCTCTTAAAAGTCTTGTGAATGTTGTTGCAATTGTCTTCAAATCAGCCAATGTCAACGGACATTCTGACAACTGGTTATCATTAACACGTTCATCGATAATTTTGTCAATAATAGCTTCAATTTCTTCTGTAGTACTAGCCTTCATAGCTCTTACAGCAGCCTCTACAGCATCTGCAATCATAAGAATTGCAGCCTCTTTAGATTGAGGTTTTGGTCCTGAATAACGGAATTGTTCCTCTTTAACATTTTCAGCACCTTCTTCTTTAATAGCTTGGTTATAGAAATAACTTGCCAAACTGTCACCGTGGTGTTGAAGGATAAAGTCGTTAATAATTGGCGGTAAGTGATATTCTTTTGCAATATCTACACCGTCTTTTGTATGGGCTGTAACAACCATTTTACTCAATCTTGAATTTAATTTTTTGTGTGGATTTTCAATACCGAATTGAGATTGATTTTCAACAAAGAATAGCGGTCTTTTTAATTTACCGATATCGTGGTAATAAGCCCCAACCTTTGCCAAGATTGGATTAGCACCGATTGCTTCTGCTGCAGCTTCACACAAGTTTGCAACCATCAAGCTGTGGTGATATGTTCCGGGAGCTTCCATTTGCAAGCGTTTTAATATCGGTTGATTGTGGTCAGCTAATTCCGCTAAACCGTATGGAGTTACAATCCTGAATGCACTTTCCAAAATAGGCAAGAAACCTAAAGCAACCATACTGCTCAAAATACCGTTTAAGAACACAAAACAAGCATCTCTGACGATTAAAACATTTTCAATATCGATTAAGAACTTTTCTAACATATAAATACTTACAACGAACAAGGTTCCGGTACAAGCAATATAAATACCTGCTTTTATCAGGTCAAAACGTCTTGTAAAGTTTACATTTAGCATAAATATTGATGATACTAAATTTAGCAATGTAAACGATGTCATAAATTGAATATCATAATGCATTCCCAAAGTTATGTTTGAAAGCAATAGCATTGAAGAAATAAATGCAACACTCGGAGTTGTAAAGATTGAAACGATTATAATAAACGCAGGAAATGGCAATATATATGGCGAAAATCCTGTTGGTAACGCTACGGTAATAAATGCCAAAATTAACGATAAAATCGCTACAATCAACAATTGATTATAAGTTAAATTCTTTTCGTATTTGCTTTTGTATACAGTAAAAATTAAAGTTGAAAATACTGTAACCAAAAAAATTCCAAACAAGCCCAGCCAATTTAATTCAACTAAATTGTAACCTGCAACCCTTAGGGCATCTCTTTTTAACTTTGTAACAGGTTCACCTTCAAATAGAATTTTATCACCTTTTTCAAAAGTTACTTCATAAGGTTTAACTGCATTTTGTGCATTTTTTCTTGCGATTTCTGTTGCAAACTCATCAACAACCAAGTTTGGCACGATAACTTGTTCCAACAATGCTGCAATCATTGTACCTTGGTATCTTGAGGTTTCAGACGGCAAGTGATGTCTGATTAAATTTTTTAGAACATGTTGTTCTACATCTTTTTCCGAAATACCTGCACTCAAAACATTCATCAACGTAATATTTGATTTATCAAACAAGTTTTTTAATGCATCATCAGAAATTTTTAACAGATAAAAAACAACGTTAGATTTGTTGCCGTCTTCATTGTCGAATAATAGCGACATTTCCTCACGTTTAACATTCATATCTTTATCTTTTTGTCTGATTTTTACAATTGAGTTTTGCAAAGATGACAAATTATTTTTAATAAAATCATCTTCTGTTACTGTCAAAATCGGATCAACTTTTTGAGCAACTTCTTTTCTTCGTTGTTCTGTTCTTCTTGTATCTTCAACTGTGATAGTTTTTTGAGCAATAATATCTTTTTTACTAATACCGTTTTCCACAATTTGTTGGAATAAAAAGTTTTGGAATGAAATAATTAAAGTCAACAAAATACAAAACACTGTAAAAAATACAATATTTATAAACTTTGATGATGTTAAAAAAACCTTCACAGGTTCCGGAATATTTAATTTATCCATTTTTGGTACCTATAATTTACACTTGCATTTATATTATTTTATTACATATTTAAAATTTTGCAAATATTGCATCTACATTTTTTAAATATGCTGAAACGTCAAAACAATCAGAGATTTCAGCCGGCGATAATTTTGATGTAACTCTTTCATCTATTAAAAGATTTTGTTCAAAATCACCGTTCGTATCAATAGCCTTAAGTGCGTTTTGTTGAACTATTTCGTACGCTTGTTCTCTTGTTAAACCTTTTTCTGTTAGTTTCAACATAACTTTTTGAGAAAATACAACTCCGCCATAAAGCTTTGTGTTGCGTTCCATATTCTTTTCATAAACGACTAAATTTTCTAAAACAGAGTTGAATCTTGTTAAAATAAAATCAATTAGGATTGTGCTGTCAGGGAAAATTATACGCTCTGCAGAACTATGTGAAATATCTCTTTCATGCCACAAAACAACATTTTGCATTTCAGTTGCAGCATTACCTCTCACAACTCTTGCAAGTCCGCACAAATTTTCACACAAAACAGGGTTCCGTTTGTGAGGCATTGCGGAAGAACCTTTTTGGCGAGAAGAAAAACCTTCTTGAACTTCAAAAATTTCTGTTCGCTGTAAATTTCTAATCTCTGTTGCAAATTGTTCTACTACTGTTGCAATCATTGCCAATTCATTCATATATCGGGCATAAACATCTCTTGAGATTACTTGAGTTGAAATTCTGGCTGATTTCAAGCCTAAATTTTCACAAGTTAGAGTTTCAACCTCCATTGGCACGTTACTGTATGTTCCGACAGGACCTGAAATTTGCCCCATTGTGATATCTTCGGTTGCAATTAAAAAGTTTTTATAGGCTCTTTCAAACGAATCAACCCAGTTTAAAAGTTTTACCCCAAAAGTTGTAACTTCTGCATGAATTCCGTGAGAACGCCCAATACAAACAGTATCTTTATATTTTTTAGCCATTGCTTTTAGAGTTACAATAACTTTTACCAAATCATCAGAAATTATTTGTGAGGCATCTTTAAATTGAAGAGCATATGCCGTATCAATTACATCAGAACTTGTTAAGCCTTTGTGCATATATTTTGCATTTTCACCCAAATTCTCATTTACGCAGGTTAAAAACGCAATTACATCATGGTGAACTTCTGATTCAATTTCGTCAATACGTTTTAAATCAAACTTTGCATCACGCTTTATTTGCTCTAACACATCAAGTGGAATTTCGCCCATTTGCGCATATGCTTCACAAACAGCAAGCTCTACTTTCAAATAATATTCAAACTTGGATTGCATTTCCCAAATTTGTTTCATTTTATCTAAACAATAACGATTAATCATAACCTTATTTTAACACGAAAAGAGAAAAAGAGGTTTGGAGGTTTTGATGATTAGAGGATTTGCAAAATGAAACCTATAAAATTCTTCCTTTCAAAAAACAATAGTTTAAAACGAGTAATTTTTATCATCGAATTACTTAACATGTACAACCCTGAATAGTTCAAACTCGCATGAATACTAAAAAGGCAATTTTTGAACTTTCGGTAGGGCGCCGAGTGAGCATAAACGAACCCAGCCCGTATGGTGTCGTGGGACGTTACTCCCACGACACCCCGAATAGTTCAAACCCTCATGAATACGGAAAGGGCAATTTTTAAATCAAAAAATACTTTATATATATACAGAGAGTAATTAGAGGATTAATTAAAATGGCTTTACAATTTTCATCATATGCTTCAAACCCATTTTCAAAACAAGAAAACCCTGGCGAAGCTAAAATCGCTAAGATGAAAGAAGCTCAAGAAGCTAGACGCTCTGAATTAAACGAAAAAGCAAGCATTTACGAAGCTAAATATAAAGAACAATTAAAAGCATACAATAAAGCTGCATCTGTATTCTTATTAGAACGCTCTAAATTCAACAGCCTTGACAAAACTGATGCTAAATACGAAGAAAAAGAAAAAGAATTCAAATTAATTAAAAAAGAATTCACAACTAACAGAAGCAAAAAAGATTTACAATTAGATTTATACTTATTCCACGCTAATAACGCAAACAAAGCAAGCAGAATTAACATTCTTGACTTAGCTTAATCTTCAAATTTTGTTACATGCGTAAAATTAGGTGTTGATTTTTTTTCTTGACATACTATCATAGACTTTAGAAACAGATTTTTTAAAAATAAAGGAAAGTCGGAATATGTCAATTAACTTAGAAAACAAAAAAGAAATCGTTAAAAAATTCGGTGCTAATGAAAAAGATACTGGCTCTGCTGAAGTTCAAATCGCTATGCTTAGCCAAAAAATCACTGCTTTAACAGAACATATGAAATTGAACAAAAAAGATTTCTCTACAAAACGTGGTTTGTTAATGATGGTTGGTAAAAGAAAAAGATTGTTAGCATACTTAAAAGATATCAACTTAGACGGTTACAGAGCTTTAGTTAAAAAACTAAAATTACGTGGCTAATTGCTAAGCGCAAGTTTTATAAAACTAAAAACAAACTCTCGAAAAATGTGAGAGTTTGTTTTTCTGCGTATTTATTTTTTTACTTCTTTTATGCAACTTGTAAATCTTTTTCTAATTCCTTAACTAAATTGTCGTTATTTGCTTTCTTTGCGTACAAAATTGCCTTTTGAATTAGGTTTTTACCTTTATCCATTCTTTGATAATCTTGCATTAATTCACCTGCTTTTTTATAATTTATTGCAACTTTTTCATCAGAACCGGCTTGTTTATAGTTCTTAACTGCATCTGAGTAGTAACGCATTGCTTTTTCAGGTTTGTTAAATTTGTTGTAAGCGTTTGCAATTGAACTTGAAACATAACCTTTTACTGATGCATCTTTGCTTTCATCTGCAACAGTTTTTGCATCTTCATAAACATTAAACGCTTCTTTGTCATATTTGTCAGTGTACATATTACCGATTTTTGTCAAAGATTGTGTTTGAGCTTTGAAGTTGTCTGTTTCACCGGCAAATGAAATTGCAGCCATATAGTGTTCAATTGCAGGTTTGAATTGTTTTACATCGTCGTATATTTGCGCCATTGAGAAGTGCGCTTTAACTTTTACGTTGTTATCTGTAGTTGTTTCAATTGCTTTGTTATAATTAGCTAAAGCTCTTGGTAAATCATCATCATGGTCATAAACTTGCGCAACTTCAAAAGTGATTTTTGCTTGAGATTCTTTATCTCCGATTTCAATTGCTCTGTTTATTGCTCTTTCAAAAGTGTTTAATGCAGTAACGCTGTCTTTAGCTTTTGATGCGAATTTTCCGTCTTTGAATAATTGCTTTAACTCGCTATCCATTTGTGGTTTTTGAGGTTCAGCATTTTGTGTCGGTTGAGTTTGAGAAGGTTCTTCTGCTTTTTTATCCTCAGGCATTTTAACCAAGAACGCTTCATTCACATCTTCTGTATTGTATTTGTAATCAACTTGTTGCAAGAATATTGCTTCAACCCAGTTTTCAACTACTTTTGAATCTTTGTTTAAAGTATCTGAAATGTATTTATCCAAAAGTCCTGCCGCGTTACGTAAGTTTGATTGAACAGCTTTAACGTTTGGAGTATCTTTTTTTGTAGTCTTTTCAACAAGTCCTAAATATGTATCGACTTCTTCGTAAATATCTTCAGGAGTTCCGATAGCACGAGCAGTGTTTTTAAAATCACCAATTACTTGAGCAATGTTGATTTTAGGGCTAATCATTTTTGTTTGAGAAGCACCTGCGATAGGAGCTGTAGCTTGCGATTGAACCGGTTGTTGAACTCCACCCATAGGTCTTGCCATTTGACCTGAACCCATTGGGCGATTCATACCAACACCCATTTGATTATTCATAGGGCGTTGCATTGGTCTTGCCATAGGACGAGCCATTTGCGCATTTTGAACTTGGTTGTTGTAAGCGTAATTATTACCGCCAACATTAGGATTTTGAGGGTGTTTACCGTTTTGTAAATCCTCAACATATTTCAAGCCACGACTTTGAGCAAGGTTAGAACCTTGTTTTGCCTCGCCTTCAGCTTCATTAGCTTTCTTTTTAGCTTCTTCATCCTCGTTGCGCTTAATTATTTGATTATTTTTAGGTGTAAGTTGCGGTCCAACTCTTAATGATTCAAACAATTTTATATCCTCGCTCCAATTACATTTTACAATATAGACATCGTTTTAATGAACACTCTTATTGAAATTTCATATTTCTGTATGATATGTTTAATGATAAATTTTAAAAAGTCATAAAAATTTAAACAAACTTAACCAAATATTTTACGGATTGGAATAAATGTTGTATAATGAAGAAACAATTTTGAGGGCACTCTATGGGCATTTTTGATAAATTTAAAGAATTCACAAACCAAGTTAGCGAAATAGAAAACCACTTATACAGCGGTAAAAAAGATTTTCTGGAAATATATGAACGTAATGCACAACTTGAACAAGAGATTGAAGAACGTACAAATGAGTTGAACGAAGCCAACCGTCGTATGTTGACTTTGCAACACATATGGGAAATGATGAACTCTTCAAAACCGCTTTCAAGTATTTTAGACACAACGGTTAATAACCTTCAAGGTGAGTTGGGTTACTTGCACTCTTGCATTTTACAACGTCGTAACGATGAAAACGGCGAATATTTCACTGTAATGGCAAGTTCAAACGGTAATCTTTTTGATGAAATCAATCAACACCTTGAAACACCGATAAATACTCAACGTATGAATTTCGAACAAGCCTCTATCATCAAGGCTGTTTTAAGAAACAAAGAAATTTTACAAAGTACGGATTTAAGAGCAGGTTTGAATTCTATCGCTCCTGATTTACCGGAAGATAAAGTTGAAGAACTTCTTAGCGAAACTTCTTGCCGTTCATTTATGTTAGTTCCGCTTTCAAAAATGAACCACTTTGGCATTTTAATCGTTTTATCTCAACGATTGGAAGCAACAGAAGCTGAGTTGGACTTTTTAAACATTTTTGCTCAACAAATTGAACTTGCAATTACAATTGCAGACTTATTCCAAATGGTTAGAGAACAAGCGGTTACAGATCCGTTAACAACATTGTACAACCGCCGTTATTTTGAAGATTCAATTGAAAAAGAATTTACTCGTGCAAATCGTCAAAAACAACCATTTTCAATTATCGGTATTGACTTAGACCACTTGAAACAAATCAACGATAAATACGGACACGTTTATGGTGACTTGGCGATTAAACAAATTGCAAGCGTATTAAAGCAAAATGCTCGTTCTATCGACGTTCCGGCTCGTATCGGTGGTGAAGAATTTGACGTTCTTCTTCCGGGGATTGATTCAAAAGGTGCAATGATTGCCGCTGAACGTATAAGAAAAGCAATTGAAGCAACTCCGATTGAAACAGTCGGCACTATTACCGCAAGTTTAGGTGTTGCAACCTTCTTGGAACACGCAAACAACGTAGAAGAGTTGATGGAACTTGCAGACCAAGCTATGTATCACTCAAAACGTAACGGCAGAAACCAAGTTACACTGGCAACTCCAATTTCGGAAGTTTCTTGGCAAGAAGTTGCCCTTAATGCGTTTAACGATATTCTTGCAACAGGTAGAATTAACGTTTCTGATGAAGTTAAACACGATTTGATTAAGAAATTGCAAATGGCAATCGAACAAAATTCAAATCCAAAAGATACATTATATTCGGTTGCAGATACACTTGCAACAACTTATAACCCTCAACACACACTAGGTTCTTCAAAATCTAAGGTGGTTATGGCTACAACTCTTGCAAGACGTTTTGAACTTGAAAAAGATGATGCAGACAAGCTTCGTGTTGCAATGTTGTTGTATGACGTAGGTAACTTAATGTTGCCACAAGAAATTTTACAAAAAGACGGTCCATTGACAGATGAAGAACGTGCGTACATTGAAAATCACCCACGTTTAGCGGCTCATGACTTATTAGAACCAATTTCAAACGTAAAAGATATTATTCCAATCATTGAAAAACACCACGAAAACTGGGACGGTTCAGGATATCCGAATAAATTGGCAGGTAATGATATTCCATTATCTTCACAAATTATTTTGATTATTGATGCTTATTTTGCATTGACGGAACCTAGAATTTACAGAAAAGCACTTTCACCTTATGAAGCGCTGGATGTAATTAAAGCTGATGCAAATAAGAAATGGAATTCAACTTTGGTAAGTGAATTTGTAAAACTTATTGAAATTGAATTAAGAAAAGCAGGTTAAAAATTTAAAGTTTATACAAAAAAATAAGCCCTTGTTTTTACAAGGACTTATTTTTTATTATTTATTAAAAACTAATTTTCTTGTTTTTCGCCTTGTTCAACAGCTACAGGTATATGGCGAACAATTAAGACTTTTGTGATTCTCACACCGTCAATCCCTTTAACTTGAAGAGTCAAATTCTTCCAAAAAACCGAATCATCCATTTGAGCAATTCTGCCTAAGAATTTAAGAATCACACCGCCAACTGTGTCAACGTCTTCTTCTTCATATTCTTCTTCGTCTTCACCAAAGAACTCAGCCATTTCATCAAGTCTTAGCATACCGTTTGCTTCGAATGTATTTTCGCCAATTTCTTTGATATCAACTTCTTCAACCTCGTCAAATTCGTCTTGAACTTCACCAAAGATTTCTTCAAATACATCTTCCAGTGTAATAATACCGGCAGTTCCGCCGTATTCATCAAATACGATTGCCATTTGACCTTGGCATTTTTTGAATTCTAAAACGATATTGTCCATTGTGATTGTTTCAGGAACAAACAATATTGGACGTTTTAATTTTTCGATATCAAATTTTTCACCCTTTAATGCTGCTGCATAAAGGTCTTTTACGTGTATAAAACCGATAATATGGTCAATATCTTCCTCGTAAATTGGATAACGAGTGTATTGATTTTCGCTTACTAAATGGTTCAACTCTTCAAGCGTAATGTCTTTCGGAATACAAATCATATCTGTACGAGGAATCATTACTTCTTTTGCTGTTAAATCCGAAAATTTGAAAGCATTGTGCAACATTTCTTTTTCGGTTTCGTTTAAAACACCTTCTTTAAAACTTGCATCAACCAACATGTCAAGTTCTTCAGTTGAGTGAGCTAAAGAGCTTTTTGGATGAGGAATTCTCATCATCTTCAACAACAAGTTTCCAAAACCGTTCAATAACCAAATAAACGGATGGAAAAGAGTTGAAATTATACTCATCGGTCTTGCAACAAAAAGAGCTGTTGCTTCTGTATATTGTAATGCAATTGATTTTGGAACCAATTCACCAATAGCAACGTGCAAGAATGTAATTAAAGCAAATGCTATTGAAATTGAGATTGTATGAGTTGCTACGCCTTGAGCCAAGTGAGGTAAAAAGCTGAATATCGGTTCTATAATATGAGCCAATGTTGCTTCACCAACCCAACCTAAACCGATACTTGAGATTGTTACACCCAATTGAACCGCTGCTACAAATTTGTCTAAATCATTAATTTGCTCCAATGCAACGTCTGCCGTAGAATTACCGTTTTTAGAAAGTTCTTCCATTCTTGTTTTACGAACCTTCACCATTGAAAATTCTGATGCAACGAAAAACGCATTCGATAATAATAAAAAGCAAATTACAAATAAATTAAATATCGTACTGACTGTCGAATCCATAAAATTTCTTATCCTTTTATTTACTATTTTATAATATATCATGGAAAAATGCAAATATTCATGTTAATATTTTACGGAAAGGGTACAAATTTTGAGATTAGACAAGTATTTAAAGGTTTCACGACTTATAAAACGAAGAACTGTTGCAAATGAAGTTTCTGATATGGGCAGGGTTTTAGTTAATGACAATCCTGCAAAACCATCAAAACAACTTAAAGTTGGGGATATCATCAAGATTGAATATCACAACAGAACTGTTGTTGCAAAAGTTCTGATTATCCCTCAAAATAACGTAAGTATCCAAGAATCAAACACGTTATATGAATTAATAGAGGAATAAAATGCACGAATTATTAGATTTTCACGCAATGATACAATATTTTCAACAATTTGGAACTTGGGGATTAGCCTTAAATTCTTTCATTGAAAGTTTCTTTTTAGTTCCGCCTCCTGACTTTTTATTAATCATTATGGATTTGGCTAAACCTGAAAAAGCATTATGGTACGCAACTGTATGCTCTATCGCTTCTATTTTAGGTGGTTTAATCGGATATTTAATTGGTTATGTTGGTGGAAGACCTGTATTTAACTGGATTTTCAGAAAAAATCCTGAACAATTTGAAAAAGTAGAAGCTCTTTATGATAAATACGGTTCAATTGCTGTATTCTTCGCAGGATTCACTCCTATTCCATACAAAGTTTTCACAATCGCAAGTGGCGTTTTAGGTATGAACGTATGGCACTTCACAGTTGCAAGTTTCTTCGGCAGAGCAGGAAGATTTTTCCTTGTAAGTATTGTTTTAATGATTTTCGGTGAATGGATTAAGCAATATTTGGAACTTGTAATTCTTGCCGTATCTGTTGTAATTGTGATATTCTTCATTGTGTTATGGCACAAAAGCAAAAAAAGTATGAAAAAATCAGCGGAAAACGCTGAATCTGCTCAAATTGAAGAAAACAAAGACGAAAACGCTATTCACAATCTATAATCAGACTCTGTCACGTTCAGATGCAAGCTCTTGGAGCTTTTGATACAGTTTAATTTCTTCTGATGAAAGATTTTTAGGAATTTCAATATTAACAGTTACAATCATATCGCCTGTTTTGTCACCTTTAGTTAAACCTAAACCTGCAAGGCGATATTTTTGTCCGGAATTTGTCTTTGGCATAATTTTCATAGACACATTGCCCGATGAAGTCGGAACGTTAATAGTTGTACCCAAAACAGCTTCCGGCGGAGTGATTGGAATTGTAAACAGGACATTCAAATCCTCATATTTGAAATTTGAATTGTTTTCTATAACAACATTCAAATATAAATCACCATTTTTGCCACCGTAAGAACCTTTATTACCTTCTGACGGAATTCTTATTTTAGAATTTGGTTTTACATTTGCAGGAATTTTTACGGTAATTTTTTTGTGTTGCGAAACTACCCCTTTTCCATCACAAACAGGGCAACTCATACCGTTAGCAAAAGGTCTTCCGTGGCAATTTGTACATTCTTGAGTCGACAAAATATTGACTGTTTTTGACACACCACTCATTGCTTCAATCATTGAAATTACAACATCTGTTGTTATGTTTGAACCGTTAACAGGTCTGTGTTCTGATTTTTGCTTTGGCTTTTGTTCCTGTTGAGGTTTAGCTTTTAACCCGTCTAAAAATTCATTAAATATATTTTGAAAATTATTTGTTTCTTCTTTTTTAGGTGCTTTTTCTCTTGAATCTGCACTTTTAAACACTTCCTCTTGTCTTGCAGTTTGTTGGTAAGCTTTTTTTGCCTCTTTTTGTGTCGCTCTGTCTGCAGTCGATTTGTTATAATTAAAAATTCCCAAAAGTATGTCATAACGTTTTCTTTTGGTTTCGTCAGAAAGTGTTTCGTAAGCTTCCGTAACCTCTTTAAATTTTTCAACACCGCTTTCACCGGCAATATCCGGATGATATTTTCGGGCTAATTTTCTGTATGCAGATTTAATCACATCGTTTGATGCATCCGGTTCCACCCCTAAAATTTCATAATAATTCATTCGTTGCGACATATTAATATAATAATAGATTTTTGTGAAATGGCAATTATCCTAAGTTACGTAACAAAGATATTCAATTTAAAATAACGATTTTAATGCCAATGCTATTAAAACTAAGCCTGCAAAAATTTCCAAATACTTTGTTGAAAACTTCTTCAAACAGCAACCTGACCAATATCCCAAAAGAGCAAACATAAATGTCGTACAAGCAATTAAACATGCCGGAAACAAAATAGGTGTTTTTGTAAGAGAAATACTTACTCCGGCGGCAAGAGCATCAATACTTGTGGCTATTGCAATCATAAACAGGCATTGCAACGATAAACAAAGAGGAATCTCTTTATCTTTTTCAAAAGCTTCTTGAATAAATTTTATACCTAAATACAAGAAGATTGCGAAAACCAGCCATTTACTTGCAGGAGCTACATATTTATAAACAACTTGCGTTGAAAAATAACCAATTGTCGGCATTATACCTTGTGCAACACCCGTAAAAAGTGCTAACATTAAAGAATTTCGAACTCTTTTATCCGGTAAAACAAGCCCATGCGCAAACGATACGACACATGCATCAATTGAAAGTGCCACAGCCAGTAATATTATTGTAATAAAACTCATTTTATACCGACCTCTATTTCAAATAATCTATTCCAAGGATAAGAATATTCTATATCAAACTTTGCACCTGTAAAATTAGCAACTTTGTTTTCATATTCGCTCATATCAATTTCGCAAGGCTCGGTTAAAGTTTGTCTTACATTTGCTTGATAAGCCCAATCATCTAAAAGCCTTATAGTTTCAAGTTTTTGGAATGCTTTATGGTTATATTTTTTAGCTAAAAATTTAACTTTTCCTGCACATAACAAACTACCCAATGTGTTTGCGGATGTGTTCCAAGCTGAATATCCGTAAAAATTTTCAGGCATTTTTAAATTTATGAAATGTTCTACGAAAGCGTTATCGGCGCCATTTGCATTTCGAACATCTGCAATCATAACATTATTTTCTAACTTAAAGTTTCCTGAATAGGGCTCTGTTGGGCGCTTCATAACAATTTCGCCCTGATATTCTTTAAAGTTGTTTACGATAAGTTTCAAATCAGCCATTGAAGGTTCAACAACCTCAATATCAGCCAACGAAAGTTGTCCCATTACTGACTTTTCAATCGATACGTCTTCATAATTTGAAATTAAATTTTTACATTCAGGTTCTGTAAATTCAACAGATACCTTCATTTCGCCTTGAATAGCTCTTGCAAAAAGCGTTAATGGTATTTCATCAGCACCTGTTTTTGTAAAACCTCCAAGTTTTTCCAATGCCTGAGCCTCTTGAACATTAAAACCATACTCTGCGCAATCGTCTTTTGAAAATACCAATGTGTTAAAAAGACCTTCTTTTTGCCATTCTAAGTATAATTTATTAATCTCAAAATTGCGTTTTCTTGTATTCAAATAATCGTCTATAATATCATCCGGAATTAAACGTTCAATACAACTTTCACACCCCAATTTATGCGTTTGATATGAGTAATCAAAAATCTTTTTACCGTATTTATTCCAATATTCTTTTTCCTCTTGGTTAATATTGTTATTTGAAATGCGCATTATGCTTGAAAAAGCGTAAATTTGAGAATGTTTTTCTTTCAAAATTTCTTTTAATTCTTCAACTCTTGCCTTAATTTCATCAAAAGTTTCCGGACATCTTCGAGAAGGAATCAAGCCTCCGTAGGCAATTGTATCTAAAGACAAAATCATTGCATCCACTTGAGGAACTTGCTTCAACCACTTGAAAAGCCCTTTTATATCAGCACTTTTTGTTAAATCACCAAGCAAACTTCGCTCAGGAATAAAAAGTTCAATACTTTCATCAATTTCAGCTATATCTTTAAACAAATTATAGCAAACCGGTCTGTTATCAATAGGAATTACACAAATTTTCATAAACTTATTATACTAAATAAACTTTATAATGTATGACTTTTTACAAAAATTAAGTATAATTTTGGTATGAAGAAAATTATTTTGCTAATATTTTCATTATTTATTTTTACCGCAAACGCAGGCTACTGCGTTATTGACGCTGCAACAGGTGAAGATATTAAAGGTTATCGAGGTGATTTACCTGACTTGACCGAACGTTTTCAACGATATGTCCCTCAAACTGCACGTCCACAGTTTAAATCGGTAGATGCATTTAACGTTTCAAAGGGTTACAAACCTGTACCCAGAGATAATCCGACTTATGTAAATGTTATTCTTAAAAAAGAAAAAGTTTCAGCTTTTGCAAACGACATAAATCAACTGCTACCTAATATTGAACGCTTACTTTATTCAATCGAACACGAAGAAAATGAACAACTTTTTGCTGCCCGTGCAAACGATTTGTACGACAATGTAGAATATTTACGCAAAAAATATCAAGATGCACCTGAAAGATTTTATCCGGCTTATGATGCTCTAATTACGGTTGCAAACAGAGCAAGAGCAGTTGTCGCAATAAGAAATGAAGCAATGGTTTACAACAAATATCTTCCATATCAAACAGAAGGTTATATGTACACACCTCAATATATTAACGAACAACTTACCTATTTACACCAAGAATTAACTGAAACAATATCACTTATGAAGGATGTAAACTAATCTTTTTCTGGCAAATATTGTGCCCAATGCTCATCAAGATTTTTAATAAAGTTGTGTGCATTTAACACATCGTCTTTTGAGATAGGTGGTAAATCTTCTTGCATTCTTAACGCAACTTTTGATTTTTCTTTTTCGCTAACATCTTCCAAATCAGAAATTCCAAGAAAAGCGGTACCAAAAGTTTTTCCGCACTTGTTGCAAAAGAGTTTTACAACAAGCATAGAGTCTTCTTCTCTTATGACCTTTATTGAATTTTCGTCAAAATCCGCTTTGCACCTTGAGCAACATAGATTTGTGAACATAGCCCTAATTTTATTTTCCATAACACGAAGTATTATAACCCAAATGGATAAGTTTAAAAATAGCCCACATGTGGAATTTATATATTGTTAAATAAACAGGAGCCCCACCTATGTTTACACTCTCAGTACTTACTCTCGGATTTATTGTTTATGCCGCTTGCGTAATCATTCCAAGCGTATTAGATGAATTAGTTCATACACACTAATTGTATTTATGTTAAAATTCTTCTATGCAAGAATTTAATCATTATACAGTTATGAAACATGAAGCCGTTGACGCTCTAAATTGTCAAGACGGCTTAATTTACGTGGATGCAACACTTGGCGGAGGCGGTCACAGTGAATTAATTTTACAAAGGATTCAACCAAATGGAAAATTAATTTCTTTTGACATCGATGATGATGCTATAAATTATTCACGTGAAAAATTAAAAGATTACAAAAACTTAACAATAGTAAAAGACTCTTACACAAATATTAAGAAAGTTTTACAAGATTTAAACATAAAAAAGATAACAGGCGGAATCCTTTTTGACTTGGGCGCTTCGTACCATCAGTTAACAAAACAAGAACGTGGTTTTTCATTTACAAAAGATGCACCATTAGATATGAGATTCAACAAAGACGCAGAATTTAGCGCTTACGATGTCGTGAATAGCTATAAGGAAGAGGATTTGGTACGTATTTTTAGTGAATACGGTGAAGAACATTTTTCAAAGAGAATTGCAAAAGCTATTGTCGCCCAAAGGCATGTAAAATCAATAAATACAACCCTTGAATTAGCACAAATTATCAAAGAAGCAACACCTCCTGTAAAAAGCCGTATACATCCGGCTACAAGAGTATTTCAGGCCATTCGAATTGAAGTTAATAATGAGTTAAAAAATATTAAAAATACTTTGAATGATGTGTTGGATTTATTAGATTATGGTGCTATAATAAGTATAATAAGTTTTCATTCACTTGAAGACAGAATTGTAAAAGAGCAGTTCAAATATCATTCGGCAAAGTGCCACTGTCCTAGAGAACAGTTAATATGTACTTGTGAGCCCCCACTACTTGAACTGGTTAACAAAAAACCAATAACTGCAAGTGAAGAAGAACTACGAATAAACCCACCTTCAAGAAGTGCCAAACTAAGAGTGGCAAGGTTCATTAAAAAATAAAATTGAAGATGTGGGTATGTGTATTAGAATCTCGGGTAGGAAAAATAAAAATTGCAACAAGAAATTTTGCACTTAAATTATAACGAATTTAATGAACTTGAAAGCTATGAGTTTGAACTTCCGGAAGAAACCGTAATCGAAGGTGTCTTTGAACAAGAGGATGACGAACGACAAATGGCAATCAGAAAATTAAATTTCACATTATGTATCATGTTAATAGCACTAATTGCAATAACTACAGTTAGCTATTATTTTGCAACAGCAAATGAAATGACTCTAAATAAAATCAGCCGTGAAACAGTTGTTTTAAATGACGAAAATTCTGAACTTGAAAACCAATTAGACAGATTGAAATCCTTCAACAATGTTGACAAGTCTATGCAAAAAAACAACTTGTTATCAAAAGCAAAACAAGTTATCGAAGTTACTGAAGTTGATACTGCAAATGTTGCTAAAGCCGACACTGACCAAAAAGTTTTAAATTGGGCAATTGGCTACTAGTTTTTAAGTAACTTTTCTTTACGATTTTTATATTTGATTATCCTTATGATACAATTATTGTAAGGAGTTTTGACATTGGAACGCAGAAAAAACTTAAATGACGAAAAAATTAAATCTTTTGACAGACGATTGGGTTGTTGGCAAGTCGCTTTTGCTGTGTTTGCAATTGGTTTGATTATACACTTATTCTTTATACAAATAATTGATTTGAAAAAATTACGCATAAAAGCAAAAAAACAACGTAGCGCACAAAGTTTTGTATTGCGTGGCGACATTTATGACAGAAATGGCATAAAACTGGCATCAGATAAAGTTCTATTTGATATTTACGCTAGAACTCCGGACTATGAACATACTCCTGAAGAGCTTGCGAATATGCTTGCTCCTATTCTAAAAATGCCGAAATCAACTTTGGTTAAGCGTTTAAAGCAAAAAAACATTATGATTTCTCTAAAAAAAGGCGTTGACAGACAAACACACGATGAAATTGCAAAATTACACCTAAGAGAAATTCCAATGGATAAAAGAAGTATTCGTGTATACCCTCAAGGTGCAATGGCAGCACACGTTTTAGGCTATTATAACTTTGATGCGGACATTGCAGCAGGTGTTGAAGAAACAGCCGGTGACAAATTAGAGCTTATTGAAAGAAGCACGCAAATTGAAAAAACACCAAAAGGTGACATCATTTACGATTTTTCAACAGATCCTCTTGCAACAACTCGCCCAATGAAGGGTAAAGACGTAACATTAACCATAAACACCGCAATTCAACACGTTTGTGAACAGGAATTGATGAAGGTTGTAACAAGCAGAAAAGCGCTTAGAGGTACAGCAATTGTAACAAATCCCAGAACCGGAGAAATCTTAGCTTACGCTGTTTATCCTTATTACGATCCAAACAATTACAAAAAAGCAACTTATAATCAAATTAAAAACTGGACTCTTACTGACGTATTCCCTCCCGGTTCAACATTCAAAATTATCACTATTGCATCGGCAATGGATTTAGGAAAAATAAACAAAAATTCAAAAATCAACGATACAGGTAAAATTAAAGTAGGTTGGTGGGAAATTGAAAACTATGACTACAAAAAACGCCCAAACCCTGGGATGATTTCACTTGTATACTTGTTTGAGCACTCAAGTAACGTTGCATCAGTAAAAGTTGCTCAATTAATGTCCTCTAAAGAATTTTATGACATGTTGAAAAAATTCGGATTTGGTGAAAGAACCGGAATCGACCTTCCGGGTGAATCTAGAGGTCTTTTAAAACCTGCAAACAAATGGGATTCATCTGACCACGCTACAATGGGTTACGGTTATGGTACTTCTGTAACTGCAATGCAAATGGTTGCAGCTATTTCAGCCCTTGCAAACAATGGCGTTAGAATTACACCTCACGTAATAAAGTATACCCAAGATGAAGCACAAAACAAAATTCACTACACTCAAGTTTTAAAACCTGAAACAGCCAAAGATGTTACAGAACTTCTTATGACTAGTATTAACAACAGTAAATCACCTATCAAAATGGATAAATATAACGTTGCTGCCAAGACTGGTACATCTAAAAAACCAAAAGAAGACGGTAGCGGTTACACAAAATATTATTACACATCAACTGTAGGCTATTTGCCTGCTACAGATCCTCAAGTGTTAATCTACATCACTGTTGACTCGGCTCAAGGTGGTGAAGTTTGGGGTAGTACAATCGCAGCGCCTATTTTCAAGGAAGTTGCATCTCAAACAGCACGTATCTTAAACTTAAAACCTGACAAAGTTGGAACAGAGGATTCTAAAAAAAATAAAAAGGATTAAAAGGAGTTATAAAAAATGGATTTAGATACATTAGTAAAAAATCTTGATTGCGAAAAAATTAATTACCAAAATGTAAACATAACCGGACTTTCATACAATTCAAAAACAACAGACAATGGCAATTTGTTCATCTGTCTTGTCGGAGAAAATACAGATGGTCATGAATATGCAAAAATGGCGGAAGAAAACGGCGCTATAGCTTTAATGGTTGAAAGAAAATTAGACAGTGATTTACCGCAAATTCTAGTTAAATCAACTCGTCACCAAATAGCGGATGTTGCTGATGCTTTTTATAACTCACCTTCAAAATCTATCAATTTAATCGGTGTTACTGGTACAAACGGAAAAACAACTGTTACACATCTTATTCAAAAAATATTCGAAGATGTTAATAAAAGATGTGCTTTAATCGGTACTTTAGGCTACAAATTAAACTCTAAAGACTCTTACAGAGAGGCTAAGCACACAACACCTCAAGCTCCTGAATTACAACGATTATTACATAAAATCAAATTTGAAAATCATATTGATAACGTTGCAATGGAAGTTAGCTCGCATGCTCTAGAACAAAGACGTGTAGGCAATTGCGATTTTAAAGGTGCCGTTCTTACAAACCTAACTCAAGACCACCTGGATTACCATATTACAATGGATAACTATTTTGAAGCAAAAGCAATTCTTTTCAGAGGCTTGAAAGAAGGTGGTTTTGCAGTAATTAATGCTGATGATGAATACGCTGAAAGGTTTTTGAGTGTTATTCCGAATGGAGTTAGAGTTCTTACTTACGGCGTAAAAAAATCTGCAGATGTCATGGCTCAAAACGTTGAATTTACAACAGAAGGCGCAATTTTCACATTAAAAACAAAAGATGAATCATTCCCGGTTCAACTTCATATGAACGGAATGTTCAGTGTTTACAACGTTCTTGCCGCTCTTACCGTTGCAATTACACAAGGACTTGACATTAAAGAGGCTGCAAAAGCACTTGCAAATGTAAAAGGTGTTGCAGGTAGATTTGAAATTGTACACAAAAAGCCAATGGTAATAGTAGATTATGCGCACACTCCAGACGGTTTGGAAAATGTATTAAAAGCCGGTAGAGAAATTACTCCAGAAGGCGGAAACTTAATCTGCTTATTCGGTTGCGGTGGTGATAGAGATGCAACCAAACGCCCTAAAATGGCAGCAATTGCAGAAAGACTTTCTGACAAAGTTGTTGTAACAAGTGACAACCCAAGAAGTGAAAATCCGGATCAAATTATTTCAGACATTATGGCAGGTTTCAAATCTGTTGACACAGACAAGGTTGTTGTAGAACCTGACAGAGGTAGCGCTATTGCTCTATTGAAAAACATAAGCAATGAAAACGATGTTATCATTATTGCCGGCAAAGGACACGAAGATTATCAAATATTGAAGGACAAAACTATTCACTTTGATGATAGAGAAGAAGCTGCAAAGGTTTTCGGTAAATAATGCAAAACTTAAGACAAAGCAAATTAATTATTGAACAACATTTTCACGGGGCTTTTGGTATTGATTTTTCCATTTGCTCTGTTGAGGAAGTGCTAGAATTGGCAAAAACACTTTTAAAACACGGTATTGGAGGCTTTTTCCCAACACTGGTTACTGATAGTGTTGAAAACATCAAACGACAAATCGTAATTTTCAAGAAGGCTCAAAAGCTTCAAACAGAAGATATGGCTGATTTATTAGGGGTGCACATTGAAGGTATTTTCTTAAATCCGGCTAAAAAAGGTATACATGACGAAACTCAATTTTTAGATGTTACCATTGAGAATTATCAAAAAATTGAAGACGACATAATAAAAATAGTGACTCTCGCTCCTGAATTAGATAACGATGCAGAATTAAGAAAATATTTAATTTCAAAAGGCATAAAAATTCAAGCCGGACACTGTATTGGCGGAGATTTAACTTATTGCACAGGCGCAACACACCTATTTAACGCAATGAGCGGAATTTCTCATCGTAGCAAATCTACAGCATTATCAGCTTTAATTAATGACAACATCTGCACTGAAATTATCGCAGATGGAGTACATTTAAATGACGACACAATTAATTTAGTTTTAAAAACAAAGCCTGCAAACAAGGTATTACTAATTTCTGACTGTTTGCCAATTACAGATAGCGATTTAAAACAAATGAAATTCTGCAACAAAGATGTCTTCTATGACGGAGAAAAAGCTACTGATTCAAACGGTACAATTGCAGGAAGTACAAGCCTTTTAGATACAATCGTAAAAAGACTCTTGAAAAAAAATATTAATGCGTTTAAACTAATAGATAATACTTATGACTATCACAACGTTCAAATCAACGGCTCAATTACTTGGAATTCTGACAACGAAATTGTAAAAATTGAAAAGAACGGCAAAATAATAAAGGATTTTAAATAATGTCTGAACGTAAGATTGAAAGTGCAAATCCGGCACCTAAAAATTCTCAAAAACCTAATTTAATATCTTACACAAAAGAACAATATTACCTGTTTTTTACAATTTTAATATGCTCTTTTGCACTTATGTTTTGGCTTTGCAATTTTACCGTTATGAAAGAAACCTTCCAAATTATAATGATGTCAGCTCTTTCTGTTGCCTTAGCTGAATATTTTACACGAAGATATTTTAAACTTTAATTTATATTTCAATAAAAAAGAGGCGCTGGGCAAAGCCCAGCGCCTCTTTTTATTATCTTATTTTTCTAATTTTTTCATTGTTGGAAATGCGATTACGTCACGGATTGTTTGAGAGTCAGTTAATAACATAACTAAACGGTCAATACCCATACCCATACCGCCTGTTGGTGGCATACCGTATTCTAATGCTTCGATGAAGTCTTCATCGATTTCCATTGCTTCTTCATCACCATTTGCTTTTGCCACTGCTTGAGCTTCAAATCTTGCTCTTTGGTCGATTGGATCGGTCAATTCAGAGAATGCGTTACAGATTTCCCAACCGTTAACACGAGTTTCAAAACGTTCTGTTAAGCGTTTGTTATCTCTATGAACCTTCGCTAATGGTGAAATATCTCTTGGGTAATCAATAATGTGTGTTGGTTGAATCAAAGTCGGTTCAATCTTTTCTTCAAATACTTTTTCAATTACTTTGCCCCAAGTGTCTGTATCTTCAACTTCAACGTAAATTGATTTGGCCAAGTTTCTAGCTTCTTCATCTGAAAAACATTCGTTAAAATCAATGCCTGTAGCATCTTTTACAGAACCTAGCATTGTTTTTCTATCCCATGGTGGAGTTAAGTCAATTTCGTTTTCGCCATATTTAATTTTTGTTGTACCAAGAACTTCTTGAGCAACGAATGCAACCATGTTTTCTGTTAATGTCATCATATCGTTGTAATCAGCGTATGCTTGATATAACTCAATCATAGTAAATTCAGGGTTATGTCTTGTATCAATACCTTCGTTTCTAAAACATTTACCGATTTCGAATACTTTTTCAGAAACACCACCTACTATTAAACGTTTCAAATATAACTCTAATGCAATTCTTAAAGTCATATCCATATCCAAAGCATTGTGGTGAGTATAGAATGGTCTTGCAGCAGCGCCTGAAGCAACTGTTTGCAAGATTGGAGTTTCAACTTCCAAATAGCCTTGTTTACCTAAGAATTCTCTAATTTTAGAGATAATTTTACTTCTTTTTCTGAATGTATCTCTTGTTGTTTCATTAACAATTAAATCGACATAACGTTGTCTGTATTTAGTTTCAACGTCAGTTAAACCGTGGAATTTTTCAGGTAGTGGTAATAAAGCCTTTGTTAATACTGTATATTCAGTAGCTTTAATAGAAAGTTCACCACGAGGAGTTCTTCTGATAGTACCTTTAAAACCAATGATATCGCCGACATCAACTAGTTTTAACATCTTGAATTTTTCCTCGCCTAAATTTTGCTTGTGAGAGAAAATTTGAATTTTACCTGTTTCGTCCATAAGGTCAATAAACATGCCGGTGTTACGCATTGCCATAATACGCCCTGCTACAGCGTATTCATCTTCAGTTTCTTCACCTGCAGAAAGATCTTTATATTTTTCTTGCAATTCAGCTGCACTGGCTGTTTTTTCGTATTTGTACGGATATGGATTAATACCTTTATCAACAAAGTCAGTTAACTTTTGGACTCTTGCTTGACGAATATTCTCTTTTGGAGATATTGTTTCCTTGTTTTGATTTTCTTGTTGTGTCATTTTTCTTCCTTTTATTCTTAATAAATCACTTACGAGTTAGAATGGCTTTGCCATTGGAATTGGCGCCAATTTTGCAGAATCATCCGCTTTTGGAGTTTCAATTTTCACCGGTTTTACTTCAACCTTTGGAGCCACTGCATTGTTAATTTCATTTTTAACTTTATTGTTTGTTCGAGGTTTAACTATCGGTGTCACTGGTTGAATAACCTCTTCGTTTATTGCGTTTGAAACTTCTGAATCTTGATTTTTATTTTCTTCTGCTGTTTCTTTATCAAATGTTTTTTGAGCAGCATCCGGAGAAATAAACATTGGTGAACCCTTCATTCTGAAAGGTTTTAACGCTACCGGCGGATAGTCAGTAAAGTCTTTTGCGCCATAAGGTTCTGTTGCAACTCTCATTACATCCTTCCAAATAAGAGCCGGAACCGTACCACCTGTTAAGTTACCCATTTTTGAGTTGTCATCATTACCAACCCAAACACCTGTAACGATATCAGGAGTGTAACCAAAGAATGTAGCATCTTTTGAATCATCGGTAGTACCTGTTTTTACAGCTGATGGCTTACCAATATTTGCAGCAACACCGGTACCGCTTTGAATAACTGTTTTCATCATAGCTGTCATTGTTGCAGCTGTTTCAATAGCTAAAACCTTTGTAGATTTTGCTTTTGGAGCTGTATAAATAACCTTACCACGTGAAGTTTCAATACTTTCAACCGCATAAGGTTCTACTTTATAACCCCCGTTTGAAAATACACCATATGCTCTTGTCATTTCAAACAATTTTACACCATTTGAACCTAAAGCAATTGTGTAGTCATATTCTAGCGGAGTTGAAATACCCATTACACGAACTAATTGGATAACCGGTCTGATACCAACATATTCAATCAATCTAGCAGCACAAACGTTTGAAGATACCATTAATGCTGTATATAACGGAATTTCGCCTCTATATTTATTACCATAGTTTCTAGGAGCCCAATTACCAATTTTTACAGGTAAATCCTGAATCATATCGTTTGGAGTTAGTCCTTTTTCAATAGCTGCCGCATATACGAACGGTTTAAAAGATGATCCTGGTGGTCTTACAGATTGTGTAACACGGTCGTATTGAGATTTTGTGTAATCTTTACCGCCTACATATGCCAAAATCTTACCGTTTTGAGTATTAAATGTGAATACAGCGGCTTGTTGCTTGTCACCTTTCAATCCCCAACTGTTCATGTTTCTTGTAACTGCTTCATTTGCAGCCATTTGAGTCTTGTAATCTAGTGTAGTTACGACTTTATAACCACCTTGGGAAATATCTGTTTCATCAAAGCCAAGTTTTTCAAGCTCGTTCATAACATAATCACAGAAATAAGGAGCCTTGTTAAACGTATACAATTGAGGTAGGGAGCTTAAAACAATCTTTTCGTGTTTTGCAGCTTTGTATTGCTCTTTTGTGATATAACGCATCTTGTACATACGTTTCAAAACTTGATTTCTACGTTGTTGAGCTTTTTTAATATCGTTAAATGGTGAATAAACTGATGGCGCTTGTGGAAGCCCTGCAATCAGTGCAATTTCACCCAACGATAATTCATTAATATGTTTATTAAAATAAATTTGAGCAGCGCCTTCAACACCATAAGCACCAGAGCCCAAATATACATTATTTAAGTACATTTCAAGGATTTTATCTTTTGAAATTGTTTTTTCAATTCTTGCGGCAATTACAAACTCTTTAATCTTACGGTTAAAAGTTTTTTCATTAGACAAGAACAAAATTCTTGAAAGTTGTTGTGTGATTGTACTTGCACCTTGAACAACGTGTCCGGCCATAACGTTTGCAACGATTGAACGAGCTAAACCTAATAAGTCATAACCATCGTGATGATAGAAATTTTTATCCTCTGTTGCAATAATAGCTTGAATTAAAGAGTCCGGAATCTCGTCTAATTCAACCTTTTTGAAGGTATACGCCGTAAAAGTTTTAATAATCTCACCGTCAGATGAATAAAATTTTGTAATAATATTCGGTCTGAATTGCTCTAAGTTATTGATTGGAGGTAGTGTGCTAAGATAAAGTTTAAATGACACAATACCTGCAAAACAAACAGCGATAAAAATGCTTATACCGTAAGCGATTGAGCTTCTTAACTTTTGATTTTTTGCCTTTTTAATTTGCTTTGGAACTATAAAATTATACATTTTTCCTTGCCTTATATAATAATTAATCTATAATATAATTATTGTATAAAAAACGAAATTGTAAACACATGTTAGATTTTATTGTATCATTTATAAACGAAATCCGCTCATATTTTGTGCCTGAAAGGCTTACATACAAGGTAGTTGGAGAGTGTAAAAAGTGCGGAAAATGCTGTAATCATATGTACAGTTACGACGAATACACAGAAAAAGAATTCAAGTTTATGCAACTTTTATTCCCTGCATACCGTAGATTCTACATCAAAGGCAGAGATGAAGACGGAAAGCTAATATTTGCCTGCAAGTTGGTATCACCGGAAGGTCTATGCACTGTTTATAACAAACGTTTGGCGATGTGTAGAAGATATCCTGCAAAGCAAATTCGATTTTATGCAAAAATGCCCGAAGGGTGCGGATATACTGTAATTAAGAAGGATTTTAAAGATTATTTAAAATAATTGCCAAATTCAAAAAAATACTCTATAATTTTATTGACAGGAGCAGACGTGGGAAGAATAAAATCAAGTATAGTAATAATTTTAGCGTTTTTAGCGATAATAATATCGCCAAAAGCCTTTGCTGTTGAGCAAATTTTAGATGTAATGCTTCCTTCAAGTAGTTTTTTAGACGTTCCCGACAACTATTGGGCATACACAGAAATCTCTGAACTGCACCACAAGGGAATTCTAAAGGGATATCCTAATCAAAAGTTCCGTCCTGAAGCTTATATCACAAGAGAAGAATTTGCAACAGCCGTAATCAAGGCACTGGGATTGGATGATGGCGAAGTAATTGACTCTCTTGTCCTAGATGATGTATTTCCGGAAGATTGGGCATACCAAAACATCCAAAATGCCTTCTTTTTCGGGCTATTTTTACCTCCGAGAATGGCAAAAGATGGCGGATATTATTTCTACCCAACGCAAAAGATAACAAGGGCTCACGCCATTACAATGGCTGTAAACTCAATAAAGACAATACCAATGAGTAAGAAAAAGGCTAAAAGTGTTTTAGAATACACTTATGACGACTTTTTTAAAATTCCGGACTGGTTTGTAGCTCCGGCTGCAAAAGCTCAAATCCTTGATATGCTTGTTATTGATCCAAGAGGAAAGAAGTTAATTGCTTTTGACAAGCCAATTACAAGAGGTGAAACAGCTGTATTGCTTTATAATATGATTGAAGAAGCTAGAAAAAATCCGAATGACAAGATTAAAGCGGCTTTTGACAAAAAAGTTTCTGCAGAAGGACACGTTATTGCAGATGCAATTGTCGATGACAATATAGCTACAATTCCGGCAGGAACTGAAATACCACTTTTAATTACAGGCAAAATCAGCTCACAAAAAGCCTGTGAAGGCGAAAAATACGTTGCTTTAGTGCCTAAAAACTTTGTTACAGCTAAAAAATACTTGCTAATTCCTTATGGAGCAAGGTTTGTAGGTCATGTACAAACAGCTAAGAAAGGTCATTTTTTAATTAGAAATGGCGTATTAACACTTCAAAACGACAGTTTAGACGTATTACATCAGCCATTACTAAGAGTGAACGGCATTGCAGAGATAAAAACACCTAAAAGTGATTCCAGATATAGAAAAATATTCAAAGGGGAGAAATTGACCGTAGATAGAGGAGAATTCCTATACTTGAAGTTGTTAGAGCCAATAAAGGTGGATATTTCGACAGGCAGATTACTTCGAAACCCTGAATTGGAGTACAAAAACAATGCTGTAATGGATCCTTATCAACACAAAAATGAAGCAAGTAAAAAACAAGTTCTTGATTACATAAAATCACCTGTTGACGTAGAAGACTTATAAATAAAGATTTACGAACATATCAAAGCTTCAAAACGCACTCTATAATAGTCAAAAATCTTGATTGTATGAGTAACAATATTATAAACAAAGAATTTCAGGTATGCGTGTCCGTAAAAATACGTACGTAAAATCTCGTTCGTAAAAAAAAGGACTAAAAATAAAAACAAATGTTGTATAATATAAAAAGTGAATTTGAATTGGGTTAGACAAAATTTTTGAAAAATTTTAGTAAGACACAGATAAAAAATTTAATAACTAAAATAAAGATTTTGAAAAATTCAAAATCTTAAAACAAATTCACAAAATTAAAAAAAAGACATGTTTATATTATAATCATGTAATGGAGGCAAAATGGCTAAACAAAAAGTAAATTACGCAAGAAGAACAGCGAAATATTTTAATTTTTGGAGAAAAATTTTCCAAAGATTAGCCACAAACGTATGGTATGGTACTCAATTCAAACTTATTTACAAGTTGAAAGTTGAAGGCAAAGAGAACATTCCACACAACAGCAATTTTATCGCTTGCGGAAACCATTTATCTACATTAGATCCATATTTGGTAACATACATTATGCCAAAACCGGTAGCATTTATGGCGAAAAAAGAACTTTTTGAAAAGAAATTTATGCGCTGGATGTTAGATTGGCAAGGTGCCTTTGCAGTAAACAGAGAAAAGTTAGAAGTGTCTACAATCAAGACTGCACTTGAAGTTAAAAATACAGACTGGATTTTAGGTCTTTTCCCTCAAGGCACAAGAGCAAAAAGCGGTACTATCGAAAACGTACACAAAGGCTTTGCAGGTCTTGCCCGCTCAACAAAATGTGGCATTCTGCCTATTGGCATTATAGGTTCTGAAAACAAGACTTGGCTACCATTCAAAGGTAACATTACTGTAAAAATCGGGGAATTAATTCCTTATGATGAAGATTTAGACGCTGTTATGGACAAATGGGCTAGAGCCATTCAAAACCTAACAGGTTTCAAATACATACCAACACCGGCATAACAGTTAACAAGGAATTAAGAATAAAATGGCAAATGAAGAAAAAAACTATGCAAAACGCACAGCTAAAGACTACCATATTTTTAGGACAATATTTTTTATGTCCTTCTTGTGGTCTGTAGTTATGCCCGTAACAACATTAATGTATAACCTAAAAGTTGTCGGTAAAGAGAATTTACCTAAAAAAGGCAACTTTATGTTAGCAGGAAACCACGTATCTGAAATGGATCCCCCATTTTTAGCTTGTGCTTGCAATATGCCAATTGCATTTATGGCAAAAAAAGAACTTTTTGAAAAAACAGAACCAAGAAACTGGCTTGTAAAAAAACTTGGTGCTTTTTCCGTTGACAGAGAGCATCCCGGAATTTCTACCTTTAAATCAGCAAAAGAAATTTTCAAAACAAGTTGGAAATTGGGAATTTTTCCTGAAGGCGGAACTCGTAAAAATAAAAAAATTGAAAACATTCACAACGGTTTTGTAGCCTTAGCAAAAGCTGCAAAAGCAGATATCGTACCCGTTTCAATCTCAGGTTTTGACGGATACGCAAAACATTTATTTGAAAAACACATTACAGTAACAATAGGAAAACCAATTTCATACGAATTAGCCACAGAAGAAATTGTTCAACAATGGTGCGCTGAAATATGCAAGAATACTGGTTTTGAAAACTGTATGTTACCAGAAAAAAGTTCATGTTAAAATACATGTATTATAATTATTAAAAGTAAGGAAAACAAAAATGAATTCAGTAGTAGTAATCGGTAGAGTAGGACAAGATCCGGACATAAAATATTTTGAATCAGGAAAATCAAGAGCTTCTTTTTCAGTAGCAGCAAATCGTTGGGATCCAAAAACACAAGCCGAAGTTACAGACTGGTTCAATGTTGATGTTTGGGACAGAACCGCTCAATTCGTTGGCGAATACGTAAAAAAAGGTACTCTTGTTGCCGTTGAAGGTCGTATTGCAACAAACAAATGGAAAGACCAAACCGGCGAAGAAAGAGAACGTTTCTTAATCGTAGCTAACAACGTAAGACTTCCGGGTTCCAGAAAAGACGACGGACAATAATGATTATTTCAGATATGATAGGCATTGTGGCTGATGACTTAACAGAAGCCAACGAAGCCGCTCTTCAATTTCACTTAAGAGGTGCAAACTCACAAATTCTTTTGGATTTTGAGCAAGGTTCACCTAAAAATGTTAAAAACACTCAAGTTTGGGCAGTTTCTACAGCAACAAGAAACAAAGAGCCTGAATTTGCAAAAGAAGAAGTTAAAAAAGCAACTCAACATTTTTTGGATAATTTAAGCCTTGACTACTTCTTCAAAAAGATTTCTTCGACTCTAAACGGAAATATTGGGGTTGAAACTCTTGCTATGTTAGAAACATTGGATTGGGATGCAGCAATCATTATTCCTGCTTATCCGTCTGAAAATAAGATTACTGTTGGCGGTTACCAATTAATAAAAGGTCAACCAATTGAAAGAACTGAATATGCCAGAGATGTAATGAACCAATTGCACGAATCACACGTACCTACAATGTTGAAAAAACAACTTGGCGCTGAAAATGCCGAACTTATTGGTACTCTTGAATTACAAACAATTATGAAAGGTGCCGGTCCAATACTTCAAAAGGTTCATGAACTTGTAAAAGCTGGCAAAAAACTTATTGTTGCAGATTCTGTTTCAATTACAGATATTGAACAAGTTGTATTGGCCTGCAAAAAATCTAATTTAAGATTTTTACCGGTCGGAACATCAGCGACAGCACAAGTTTTGGGCAACGTTTGGTTGCCACCTTTGGAAAATCAATTTACGGTTAAATCGATACCGCAATTACCAAAATTAATTTTATCTGGTACAGGTACTCAAACTACGATTACACAGCTTGAAGTGCTTGATAAATCGGAAGATTACGACAACACATACTTTATCGACCTTGATATGAATACCGTTTTGGGTGGTGTTAGAGAAGATTTTGTAGAAAGAATCGTAAATAATTTGGGTGAAAACAATATTGTTGCGGTAACAGCATCAAATTTAATCAAAAACTTTGACGGTTTTTCAGACGATTCATTGAATGCAGATATGACAAAACCTAAATTATTAGAACACGTTTCTGCTTTTTTAGGCGAATTAACAAATATTGTAACCGGCAAAAAAGATGTTATTTTAATTACGCTTGGTGGCGAAACATCCTTCAAATGTTGCCAAGCAATAAATTCAAATCAATTACAAATTATGGACGAAATAGCTCCTCTTGTAGCTTTGACATTAGACCACAAAGCTCAATGGATTGTTTCAAAATCAGGTCATATCGGAAGTTCAAACGCTCTAATAGAGATTTTAAAATACTTTGAGCAACACGAGCCCGAAGATGAATTTGGGGTTTAAGAGTCAAATATATTAAGTTTTGTAAAAATATTAATTGTATTATTTACAATTAATATTTTTAGTGTTATAGTATACATGTTATGAACATTACTCCAATTAATAGAATTTACACAGCCCCTCAAAACGTACGCACTTTAAACTTCGGTTCTAAGGCGGGCGTTCAAAGAGATGAAGCAAAAAATAATTTTTGCTCAAAAACAATTGTACAAAACACACTAAAAGAATTCAGCAATTCTAGAGGTCAATACTTAGCAGATATCGATTTATCTGATATCTACATCCCAAACATTCCTAGAAAAGCTGACAAAAATCAAAATTCTTTTTCTTGTACTAAAACAATTGTACAAAGCACACCTATCGTATTTGGTAGCGCAGTTAAATGCTTAGCAGACCAACCATTAGCTGACACATTTGAATTACAAAACAAAAACTTGCAACTTCCATTCCAAGGTGCATACCCTCAATACTTAATAGATCAAGATGGTGTTGTTGAAGATTATGAATGCACCACAAACGGCATTCAAGATATTGCAAACTCTTCCTACTGCAAAGCCTCACATTATTCCTTTAAAGGAAAAGAGGAAAATATTTTACAAAAGATATGCAAAACTTTAAAACAATATTTGCCTCTATAACTTCTAAAAAAGAATAAACAACCAGCTTTCAGACCACTCAAAACATTCTAAGGTCTGATTTTTTGTATCAATATATAATATTCTGACTTTTTTAAATATAAAACACTTGCATTTTTAACGATTGTCTATTAAAATAGCTATATGAGTGATTTAAGTTTAAACCAAAAAGCAAAAATTTTCTTCGATGGTGAAAATGGCATCGAAATGGAATTGGACTGTTTTATTAACAGTATTGACGACGACAGATTAGGATTAGATTATCCTGAAGATGCGGAAACTTTGAAAAAATATTTGGAAGAAGGTACTCCGATTGACGTAAAAATCTTTACGCCATCAGGTCTTATGGTATTTGAATCTGTTGTAATTGACTCTCCTGACGAAGGATTTGTTATTGAATATGTAGAAGATGCTGTAGTTATCCAACGACGTGACTATTCTCGTTCACCATTAAAAACTAAGCTTGAATTGATGCTTAGAACTGAAACTTTCGTTGCTAGTACAATCGATATTTCAGGTGGTGGTATAAAATTCTTCTCTAAAGAGGACTTAAATCCTGAAGAAATTGTTACAGGCAAATTGTATCTTAAAAATTATGATGAACCGGCTAAATTTGAAGCTGTTATCCTTGATAACCCTTCTCTTCAACCGGATGAATATACTCTTGCTTTCACTAATATTGATGAAAAAGAAAGAGATAAAATTATCAAAACTTGCTTTGCGATTGATATGCAATCAAGACGAAGCAAGAATGAAGAATAATTTTATAAACTGTTATGAATAAACTTCGAGAAATTGAGAAAAAAATAAATAAAGAAGTTAAAAATGGTCATGTGCAAAATGCAATCGAAATGTGCCAAGTTGAGTTACAAAACGACCCAACAAACGCAGATTTACACGTTAGACTTGGCGATTTATATTTAGCATGGCATTTAGATATTCATAACTCTTATCAATACATCGATGAAGCAATTACAGAATATCAAAGAGCTTTAGAAACTTACATTGATTCTGCTGAAATTTATTTCAAAATCGGTCAGGCTCAATATTTTAAAGGTGATTTAGAAAAAGCCATCAATTATTTGAACATGGCAACAACTAAAAACAAAAACCTTGCTAAAGCTTATTATTTATTGGCTGAAACTTACACAAAAAAGGCTCACTTCTTAGAAGCTATGTTTAACGCTAAACACGCTATCAAGTTGCAACCTTTAACAAGTTCTTCAGCTCATTATTTGTTATACAACCTTTACAAGGTTTCTTCTTTCAGAAATCCTTTGACTTGGTGGCGTAGCAAATGGCAATTATTCCAAGCTATTTTAACTCTTCCTTTTGACAAAATGGCTATCAAAAACGTTTTACGCTCTTTATCATACCTACAATTTTTGCCGGTATTAATTAAGGGATATTATCAAGTTCAAAAAAACGGCTTAGCCGGTGCAATTGATTTGTACGTTGATGCAATAGACAAAGCTCCAGGTTTTGTGCCTTTATACTGCTTATTAGGCGATATTTACAGAACAATAGGTCAATATGACGATGCAATTACTGAATACAAAATGGCTATTTGGTTAGACAGTTTGAACATTCCGGCTTATCGTCACTTATGCCAAGCATATGAAGAGCAAGGTGATTATGACAATGCGATTGATATTTATCAAAAATTAATCAGCATATTGCCTACAATGCCTGAATTCCATTCAAACTTGGCTAACTTATACTACATAAAAGGTGACATTAAAGAGGCTATTTCGCACTACCAATCTGCAATTACGCTAAACCCTAACAAAAAATGGACAAGTATTATTACTCAAACTCTTGGTTTCGTTTATCAAGAAAATAAAGGTGATTTAGATGCTGCAATTAGTGCATACCAAAGTGCGTACTTGTTAACTCCTGAAGATATGGACATTTACGTCAACTTAGGTTCAGCCTTTTATGATAAAGAAGATTTTGAAAATGCTTTGACTGTTTACAGAAGCGCTTTAGACCTTGATCCTAACAATGCAAAAATTCACTGTAACTTAGGTTTCTTGTATTGGGGCAAAGGCGACATTGATGAAGCGATTAAAGAATATGAACTTGCTATTGAAAACGATCCTATGTATGACATTGCATACAACAACTTGGGTGTAATTTACCTTGACGATTTAGGCAGAGTTCAAAAATCTATAGAATTATTCAAAAAATCAATCGAATGTAATCCAAATTATGCTCTTGCACATTTCAACTTGGCAAGAGCAATTACAATCGTTGGCGACAAAATTGAAGCCGCTAAGCTATATCAAGTTGCACAAGATATTAACAAGGTTACAAACGAAATTGATCCTCAAGATATTACAAACAAAATTAACAGCTTATTCCAATCATAATTTTAGACTATGAGTCAATAAACTTTTAAGTTATTAAGTTTAGTTATGGTTAAACTTATTTTTAGTGCTTTTTAGGCTTAAAGAAAACTCATACTCCACCTGTCTAATTCTGTTCTTTTTTAGTTGCGGTGAGGTTTTGTCCATGGTACAATTAGCATAACTAATAGGGAGAATATAATGATTCAATTTTTATTAAAACTTATGGGCGATCCTAACGAAAGAAAAGTTAAGGCAATAATGCCTATAATTGAACACATAAATGCTCTTGAACCTGAATTCGAAAAACTTTCAGATGACGAATTAAGAGCAAAAACTCAAGAATTCAAAGAAATTTTAAAGAACAGAAGAACTTCTGACAATCCAAAAGCAGACAAAATTTTAGAAAAAGAAGCTTTGGATAAGATTTTACCGGAAGCTTTTGCGACTGTTCGTGAAGCCGGCAAACGTGTTTTAAACATGCGTCACTTCGATGTTCAGTTAATCGGTGGTTATTTCTTGCATAACGGTCATATCGCCGAAATGAGAACCGGTGAAGGTAAAACATTGGTAGCAACTTTACCTGCATACCTAAACGCATTGACTGGCAAGGGTGTTCACGTAATCACAGTTAACGATTACTTGGCAAAACGTGACAGCGAATGGATGGGTAAAATTTACAAATTCTTAGGTTTGTCAGTTGGCGTAATCCTTTCAGGTGGACGTTCCGCAGACGATTTTGGGTTAAAACGTCAAGCTTATGCATGTGACATCACTTACGGTACAAACAACGAATTCGGTTTTGATTATTTGCGTGACAATATGGCAGGAAGCTTGGACATGCTTGTTCAAAGACCTTATAACTATGCTATCATCGATGAAGTTGACTCTATTTTAATCGACGAAGCGAGAACTCCGTTAATCATCAGTGGTCGAGTTGAAAAATCAGCTGACACTTACCGTATGATGGCAAAAGTTGCTCCTCAACTTGAAAAAGTTAGAGATTACGAGGTTGATGAAAAGAACAAAAACATTATTTTAACAGAAGAAGGTATTGACAGAGCACAAGAAATTATCGGTTGCAAAGACTTGTTTGATTTGTCTGACAACTATGCGCACCACCTGTTACAAGCCTTAAAAGCAAAAGAATTATTCATCAGAGATACGGATTATGTGGTTAAAAATGGAGAAGTTTGTATAGTTGATGAATTTACAGGTCGTTTAATGGAAGGTCGTCGTTGGTCAGACGGTTTACACCAAGCAATTGAGGCTAAAGAAGGGGTTAAAATCCAAGACGAAACTCAAACTTTAGCAAGTATTACATTCCAAAACTTATTCCGATTGTATCCTAAATTATCAGGTATGACCGGTACTGCAATGACTGAAGAAGCAGAGTTTGGTAAAATTTACAACCTTGAGGTTACAACAATTCCAACAAACAAACCTGATATCAGAATTAATTATCCAGATGTAATCTATAAGACAGAAAAACAAAAATACTTGTCTGTAGTTGATGATATTATTGCTCAACACAAAAAAGGACGTCCTGTTCTTGTAGGTACAATCAGTATTGAAAAATCAGAATTGTTATCTAAATTATTAAAAGACAGAAATATTCCGCACAATGTTTTGAATGCAAAACACCACGCAAAAGAAGCTTATATCATTGCCCAAGCCGGTAGAAAAGGCGCTGTTACAATCGCTACAAACATGGCAGGTCGTGGTACAGATATTCTTTTAGGTGGTAACGCAGAATATTTAGCAAAAGAAAAATTAGAAAACGAAGGTATTACACCGGAAGATGCTAATTACGAGGAAAGAAAAGACCAATTATTGGCTGAAACTCGAGAACAAACTGAACAAGAGCACAAAGAAGTTATCCGAGTTGGAGGTTTGCACGTAATCGGTACAGAAAGACATGAATCACGTCGTATCGACAACCAATTAAGAGGTCGTGCGGCTCGTCAAGGGGATCCCGGATCTACAAGATTCTTCTTATCATTAGAAGACAACTTAATGAGAATTTTCGGTGGTGAAAAAATTATTCAACTTATGAATGCACTTAATGTTGAAGAAGATATGGCAATTGAAAACCCAATCATTACAAGACAAATTCAATCAGCACAAAAGAAAGTTGAAACTTATCACTTTGATATAAGAAAATCAGTTCTTGAATATGACGACGTTATGAATGTTCAAAGGGAAAAATTCTACGAACAAAGAAGAAAAGTACTTTCAGGTAAAAACTTATCAGAAGATATTGTTTATATGATTGAACGAGAAATCGACAGACTTTTAAGCAGCTACATTTCTCCACACATGGCGGTTGAAGAATACATTGACGAAGATTTAAACACATTAATCAAAGAACTTCACTCAATTGTTCCTCAACTTTCTTACATCACGGTAAACGATATCAAAAACTTGCAATACGCTGATATGTACGACAAAATCGTAGATTTAGCTAAACAAAAATATCGTGAACACGAACAAGAAATGGTTGATTTCTACAATGATGTAATTTCTCAATACGAAGAAAATCCTGTAAAACAAGAACCGTTTGCAGATGACAACATTGCAAGAAACGTAGAACGTGATATTATGCTACAAGTCGTTGACAACAAATGGATTGATCACTTACACAACATTGATATCTTGCGTGACGGCATCGGTTTACGTGCATACGGTCAAAAAGATCCGCTTATTGAATACAAAAAAGAGGCTTATGACCTATTTAACAAAATGATGTACGAAATTCAAGGTGAAACAGTAAAACACTTGTTCAGAACAAAATTTGGGGTTCAAATCGTACACCAAGAGCCTGTAGAAACAAGTCTTTCAAAGGCTGCAGAAGAATTTGACAGCTCTGAAGACAAGGAAGATATCGAAGTTAAACCAATTCGCAAAGGTGAAAAAATCGGAAGAAACGATCCATGCCCTTGCGGAAGCGGTAAAAAATACAAAAATTGTTGTATGAACAAAGAGTAAAAATTATTAGTAAAAAGGTTTGGAGTTATCTAAACCTTTTTACATACAAATATAACTGGGAGTTTTATAATGAAAAATGTTGATTTAGAACTTGATAACGACGAAGAAATTTTGGCTAAAGGTGTCAAAAAAAGGGGTTATTTTATAATCTTATTGCTTATAAGTTTACTATTGCCGTTAACAGTGTGTTATTTTTGGCTGTTTATCCCACTTAAAGTTCTCCTATTTGAAAAATGTGTCATATCGTTTATTGCGATTTTAGAAATATGGTGGACAATAGAGTTTTACAATAGCTATAAATATTATCAAATATATATTACGAATAAAAGGTTCATCATAACAAAGAAAGACAAAATTGAAAAAATTTCTTTTGATGAGGTTAGAAATTTCCATTTTATACAATTTTATATTTCTAATTTATATATAAAAAACAAGTCAAAAATAACATTTGTTTGTAATGATATTTATGATGTTTATCAGACATTTACTAAATTATGCCCTCAATGGAAACCTAAAATGCCTAAATCAGAAATTATTATAGGAGTTTTACTACTAATATTAATCATTATATTTCAAATTGCATATGCACATAAAGATATTATTTTACAAAAAATAAAAAACACTGAATTTGAGAATATCACAGAAGATTCTGATGCTCAAATATACATGAATTATCTGCAATCTACAATGTATTCTAATTGGAAACCTCCAAAATTAAAACACAGCACAAAGGTTGTTACCTTTTTTGAGATTGCCCCTGACGGTACAATTTTAAACGAAAAAATATTGCAATCTTCGGGTAATAAAGAAATGGATGATTCTGCATTATTGGCGATAAGGAAAATCAGCCCGATAAAAAAACTTCCAAAAGCGTTGTTAAAAGAAACACCTACAGTACAATTTACGTTTGATTATAATGTTTATAAGCATTAGTCCTTCAGTCAGGCATTGCCTGACCTACAAGCTTCAACATTATTCAATGATTGAATTTTAATTCTATGTCATCCTGAACTTGTTTCAGGATCTTACCGGTTTATAAACATTAAGAATTAAAGAGCAAAACTTCTGCATGACACGAGATTTAATTTTTCAATTCAACCAAATCATCTTTTCGTCAATTATATTATTTAATATTTATTTATGTCTATACAACTCAAATAACCCGTTTTTGTTGTATAATTTATAAGTACACAACACATAAAAATAAAGGAAATATATAATGTTAAGAACAGGTATTGTAGGCTTACCAAACGTAGGAAAATCAACACTTTTTAATGCTTTAACCAGCGCTAAAAATGCACAAAGTGCAAACTACCCATTTTGTACGATTGAGCCAAATGTAGGTGTTGTTGCCGTTCCCGATGAAAGACTTTACAAACTTGAACCGCTTGTTCACGCTGCAAAAGTTGTACCAACAGCAATTGAATTCGTTGATATTGCAGGTCTTGTTAAAGGTGCAAGCAAAGGAGAAGGCTTAGGAAACCAATTCTTAGCAAATATTAGAGAAACAGATGCAATTATTCAAGTTGTAAGATGCTTTGATGATCCAAATACAATCCACGTTTCAGGCAAAGTTAACCCGCTTGATGATATTGAAATTATCAACACAGAACTTGCTCTTGCTGATATGGCATCATTAGAAAAGAGAATTGCAAAAACTTCTAAAGTCGCAAATTCAGGTGACAAACAAGCAAAAATGGAAGTTAAAGTTATGCAAACACTTTATGACAAACTTTCAGAAGCTTCATTTATCAACATTAATGACTTATTTGACGATGAAGATGAATTAAAATTCGCAAGTCAAACTCAATTAATGAGCATAAAACCTGTAATCTACGCCGCAAACGTTTCTGAAATGGACGTTGTAGAAGGCAACGAATATACAAAACAAGTTGGTGAATACGCAAAACAACACGGCGCAGAAATGGTTATAATCTCCGCAAAAATAGAAGAAGAACTTGCTGAGTTATCAAACGAAGAAGCTAAAGAATACTTAGCTGAATTAGGAATTACAAGTTCGGGTATCGAAAAAATGATTCAATCTGTATATCACTTATTGAACCTAAGAACATACATTACAGCCGGTGAAATAGAAGTAAAAGCTTGGACAATTACAGCAGGAACAAAGGCTCCTCAAGCTGCCGGTGTAATTCACACAGATTTTGAAAAAGGATTTATTAGAGCTGAAGTTATTTCATACGATGACTTTTTAGCTTGCAACGGTTCTTACGCTCTTGCAAAAGAAAAAGGTGTTATGAGATTAGAGGGTAAAGATTACGTCGTACAAGACGGTGATATCATGCACTTTAGATTTGCAAACTAAGCTAAAGAGTTTTTATGTCATTGCGAGCGATAGCGAAGCAATCCAAACTAAATTATTGTTTCATATAAATCTTTCCATGAGTTATTAAAGTTATTTATCAAATCAAGTTTCTTTTTACGAGAACCAGCTTTTATTTGTTTTTCTCGTAATATTGCATCTGATGGCGATGAATATTGTTCATAATATACTAATTTATCTAATGAATATTTTTAGTAAAACCGTCTATTAATTTATTTTTATGCTCATAAACTCTTCGAACCAAATCATTTGTAATTCCGGTATACAGAGTACCATTCTCTTTATTGGTAAGAATATAAATATAATAAATTTTAGATTGTTTAGTCACTTAATCCTCGCAATATTTTTGAAATAAAATCTTTTTGGATTGCTTCGCTATCGCTCGCAATGACACAAATAATTTTAATTACATTACTTTTAATAAGAACATAGAAGCTAATAAGAAGTAAACAGCCAAGCCTAAAACGTCAATTGCTGTTGCGATTACGGGACCTGATGCTACAGCCGGATCTATATTCAATTTTTTCATAGAAAATGGAGTTAGTGTACCAATCAATGCTGCAAGTGCCATATTAATTGCCATTGCAATACCTACAATAAATCCCAGTTCAAAATTATGTTGCCATCCCCAAGTGAATAGAGTAACTAAAACACCAAAGAAAGCACCAATCATCAAACCAATAAAACTTTCTCTTAAAATATGGCGAACCATTGAACCTGTCGTAATTTGACCTGTTGACAAACCACGAACAATAAGCGTAATACTTTGGGTACCAATATTACCCGCCAAACCTGCAAGCAATGGAATAAAGATTGCAACAATCGGCAAAGCTTTAAGCGTATGATCAAAAATATTGACTACATTAACCGCAATCAATTCACCAATCAAAGTTACAAACAACCAAGGTGTACGGGCTTTCATTGACGTAAATACGCTACCTTCAAGAATTTCATCCTCGTCAATACTACCTGTCGAAATACCTGAAGATGCATAGATTTCTTCTGTTGTTTCTTCTTCCAACGCATCTTGCGCATCGTCCCACGTAACAATCCCTCTAAGGTGGTTATACTGGTCAACTACCGGCAAAGAGTCAAATTGGTATTTCATAAATACATCTGAAATTGTATCTCTATAATCATCAATATGAAGCTTTACAATATCAGCATTCATAATGTCTTTAACCTTTGTTTTGAATGACGAAGTCAAAAGAGTTCTTAATGATAAAACACCTAACAAGTGGTCTTGAGTGTCTGTTACATAAACATAATACAAGTCAATATTATCTTCTTCGGCCCTTTCACGAATATAATCCAAAACCTCTTTTACGGTCATTTCTTGAGTTACAACCATAAACAAAGGTGTCATCATACCACCGGCTGTATCTTCATCGTAATTCATCAATTCACGAACTTCTGCAGAGAATTTTTTAGGTAAAGAATCCAAATACGCTTCTGTATCATCTTCTTCCATATCACCTAAAACGTCGGCAGCAGCATCGTGTGGTAAGTTTTGAATAATTCTTGCAGCTAAGTCTGTATCAATATCTCCCAAAATTTCAACCTGCAAGTTTGGAGGAAGATATTCAATCATCTCAGCAGCTTTGTCTTCGTCAATAAGATTGAAACATTCCAAACGTTCTTCTGGTTTTAATTCTTGAAAAATATCCGCCAAATCGGCAGCGTGAAATCCGTTCAATTCTTCAGCTAATTGAGCGGTCGTTTCATCGGCTAGGATTTCACGTATTCTGTCTACGGTTGTTTGAATATCAATCATAGTTTTATTATATCCTAAATATTTTTTTTAGTTTATAATAATTTTATTAAGAATTTTTTGAAATGAGGAATTATATGCTAAAAGATTTATACTTAAAAGAAGTTGAAAATGCTATTGATACAGCAATTAAAGCTGAAAAACTTGGTCAAATGACTGAATATACACCAGGTTCTCTAAATGTTGAAAAACCTAAAAATTCTGAATTCGGCGACTTTGCAATCAATGTTTCATCTTTGGCAAGAAACGCTAGAATTGCACCACCTCAAATTGCAAATGCAATTGTTGAAAACTTAAAAAATGATGGTTATGAAGTGTCTGTAATGGGCGGATTTATTAACTTTAAGACAGGCAAAGAACTTTTGGCAAATGCTATTGCCGAAATTTTTGCCCAAAAAGAAAATTATGGTAAACCTAAAAATATTCAAGCTGAAAAAATTAACCTTGAATACGTTTCTGCAAACCCAACAGGACCTTTCCACATTGGTCACGGTCGTTGGGCTGCAATGGGTAGCGCCTTAGCAAACCTTTTAAAATTCTACGGTCACGACGTTTACCAAGAATTTTACATCAACGATGCAGGATCTCAAATTCAAAAATTGGGTAATTCTTTAAAAATAAGAATTAAACAAGAATTGGGTGAAAACGTAGATTTTCCGACTGACGAAGTTGAAAGAAAGAATTTCTACCCTGGAGATTATTTGATTCCTGTTGCAAAAAAATTCTTGGAAGATAACAAAGATTTAGTTGAAAATGTTCAAAAAGATGTTGATAAAATTAACTTAAAGGTTCTTTGCGACTATGCAAAAGCTGAAATGGAACGCTTACAAAGAGCTTTATTAGAAAACTTTAGAGTACATTTTGACAAATTTTATTCTGAATTAACTCTTCACCAATCAGGAAAAGTTGAAGAATCTTACAAAAAATTGGAAGAAAGTGGTAAATTATACGAAAAAGAAGGTGCAATTTGGTTCAAATCATCTGAATATGGTGATGACGAAGACAGAGTTATCAAAAAAGCAGACGGTTCAAACACATACTTAACGGCAGATATTGCATACCATAAAGACAAATTAGACAGAGGTTTTGACCGATTAATTAACATTTGGGGCGCAGACCACCATGGTTATGTAGCACGTGTTAAAGCTTCAATTGAGGCTTTAGGTTATAACCCTGACAAACTTGAAGTTCTATTAGGACAACTTGTAAACCTTGTTATAAACGGTGAACAAACAAGAATGGGCAAACGCAAAAATATGATTACGCTTGACGACTTGATTGAAGAAGTTGGCGTTGATGCAACCCGTTTTTGGATGTGTATGAGAGATATCGACAACACACTTGATTTTGATATCGAACTTGCTAAAAAATCTACAGACGAAAATCCTGTATTTTACGTTCAATATGCACACGCAAGAGCTTGCTCTATTTTAAGAAACGCTGTTAATGACAGAAAAGACACACAAACAGGTGAAACCATTAAGGCACCTCTAACTCAAGAAGAACTAGATAATTTAATTAATAACTTTGATAAAAATTTAATTGAAAATGATATCGACAGCGCTAAAAAATTAATCTTAAAACTTGAAGAATTCAAATCTACAATTGTAAATTCTGCAAAAAACAGAACTGTTTACACTATTTGTAGATATGTTCAAGAACTTGCAAGCGAATTCCATTCATTCTACAACGCAACAAGAGTAATTACAGATGACAAACAAACAACTCTTGCTCGTTTATCACTTGTCTGGGCAGTAAAATCTGTTCTTGAACAAGGTTTAGGAATTCTTGCCGTTACAGCTCCTGAACATATGTAATATAATAATATTCATAAAAATAGAGATTTTGCTTTTATGCTTAATCTCTATTTTTTATCTATATTTGTTTGAAATTACATTGCAATTAGTTTAATTTCGCCAAGAACATCGCCGTGAAGAGTTTTAACCTCTTTATCAAAAGGAATATTTGCCCAGCTAATCTTTTTCAGCATGCTTAGCATTGTAACTTCACGAGCCTTCATATCACAATCCAAGATTTTAACTAAAATACCGTCTGCTTTTTCCAAATTTACGGTAATACAAAGTCCGCCGGCTCCAACTTTTGCCACCAAATTATCCGAGCCTTGCATAATTTTGGTATCTAATCTATCTTCTCCGCCAATAATATAAGGATTTTGACGGAAAGCATCACAGATTTTTTTGTATTTTTCTGATGTAAATAGGTTCAAATAACCTTTAAGCATATTTTTTAAAGGCATTGCACAAATTGGAACACCACAACCGTCTTTTGTGATTGGATAATCCTCTTCAACTTCACAGAAATCATAAAGTCTTGTTTTAATTTCTTGTTGCAAAGGATGATCCAACTGATCATAAGTATCAATATCCCAACCATTTTTTTTGCATAAAGCCAACATCATAATGTGTTTACCTACACAATTGTTATGAAAAACAGTTGGTTCTTCACCATTTCGAATCAACTCTTCTTGAGCTGTTTTTGAAACAGGCTTGTGAATTCCACATCTCAATTTGCTTTCATCAACACCAATTTTGTTCAAAAGATGTTTTGCAAGCTCTACATGACACTTTTCACCTGCATGAGAAGCGCAACAAATAGCAATTTCTTCACTTGTGAAATCTAAATCATAATCAACAATTAAAGAGGCTTGAATAGGTTTTGCACAAGAACGCAAATAAAACGGATAGCCAAAAGTTTCACCAAACTCAAAGTCCGTTGAAACCACAAAGCCTAAATGCTCCTGTTCAACAAGTCCATCTCTAAAAAATTTTACTAATCTTTGCGGAATATAACTATCTGGATAATACATTAGTTTTTCTTAAACATTGATAATAACTTAGCTAATTTAGCTTTCAAAATTGTATTTTGACGTTTTAACTCTTCAATTTCAGCAACATATTTGCTGTCGTTTGCAGTAACACCTTCAGGAATAATAGCAGTATCTAAAATAAATCTTTTTCTTGCTTCATCCTTAATTGTAACCAATGATAGAGTATCTTTTTCTGTAATATAGCCTAAATCTATCATAACTTGAGCAATTTTTGCTTTTTGTCCTGCAGCTACAAGTTCTTTTTGTTTACGGATTGTCATTTCAAGTTGGTCAACATTGATTTTACCAACACGTTTGAAATATTCACCTGTTCTAAATCTACCTGACATAAATCCGGCCATTGCAGTAATTTTTACAGGAACAGGAGCTTTAATCATATCAGCATCAATTGCAGCCATGAAAAGTTTACAAACCTCTTCAAGAGTCCAAAAACGGTTTAGAGCAATTTCCATAATAGAAAGACCGTCATCTAAATCTTCCAAAAACAAATACATATTTGGTTCAAAACCTTTTTTACGTTCTTCTAATTCAGATTTACCAACATAAGATAAAACTGGAACGTACAAGTGTAAAAGGTCTGACTCTTTTCTGTTAATGAAGTCTTCAGACAACATTGACTGTAAATCTTCGTACAAATGTAAGAAGATTACTTGCTTAATCCAAAGAGGAAACTCTTTTAATTTTTCTATAAAATTGTTTAATAAATTTTTCTTCAAAATACTCTCCATTAAGTATTCATTTTTATCCATTATATACTATAATGTAAATAAAGGCAAGTTAAATTTGTAAAACAAAAAGGAAGAAAATGAGCGTAGACGGCTTTTCAATGTCAAGTTTGGGTTTACCCAAAGATATAACCTCAGCACAAATGGCTGCAAGCACTGAACAAGCAGTACTTAATGCCGGTGAAAAGGTTGTAGGGAAAATCGATAAAGTCCTAAACAAAAGAATTGATAACAACACTGATGAAGAAAAAGAAAAAAATCAGTTCTTTGAAGACGGTTTTCAAAAAGATGAAGAAGATGAAGACGAAGAAAATGAAGAAAACGCTCAACATCAGTCATTTTTAAATACAGACGAAGAGTTTAAAGACGGAATTGAAAAGAAAAAAAGAAAATACAAAGCTCCTGTTATTAAAGATCCTGAAAACATTACCATTCGTTTTAACAACGACTTGAATAATATAGAATTATATAATATAGTAACTAATAAAACCGTAGAATCTATTCAAACGGAAGAATTTGTTAGCATGGTTAACAAATTGGACTACAATTCAGGAATATTATTAAACAAGAATATATAGATATTACACACATTTAGAGGTTTTTTATGAATCCATATTTAAAAACTTATCAAAGAAACGAAGTAGAAACAGCATCACCAGAAAAAATTCTAATTTTACTATACGACGGAGCCATTCAGTTTTTAAACAAAGCCAAAATTGCAATGCAGAATAATAATGTTCCGGAAATTCACAACAACATCATAGGTTGCGAAGAAATTATTGAAGAATTTATCAACACCGTTGATGAAGAAAAAGGCGGCGATTTTGCTATTCGTATAAAAGCCTTATATCAATATTTCTACAATACATTGGTTATGGCTAACATAAAAAAAGATGAATCTAAAATTGATGAAGTATTAAAACATCTGATTGAATTACGTGCAACTTGGAAACAAGCTATTGCTATTGCCAATAGTCAAAAAACACCTGTAGTATCAACTTCTGACTATGAAGGTTAACGATGACAAAACAATTTGACCATTTAAAAATTTTATACAAACAAATTCTTGCAACTTCAATCGAAATAAAAAAACTGATTGAAAGAGATAATTATGACGAGGCTTTATCGAGAGAAGCTCATAAAACTCAATTAATAGAAAAAGTTAATTTCGTAAAAAACAGTTTTAAAATGACAGATTTTGAATCATCTACATTGAAGAAAATTATTGAAGATATTCAAAAACAAGAAAATGAAAATCTGGCTAAGCTTAAAGAATTAAAAGCAGATGTTGCATTAAAACTTAAATCACTAAATGCCAAAAACAAAATTGCAAACAAATATGCAGGAAACATTGAACCACAAGAAGGTTCTATACTTGATTTTAGCGAGTAATTTTAAAGATATGGATATTCAAAAAAACAATAAAGCAAAAAAACTTGCCACTACAATTTCTATTTTTTCAAATTGTATGCTCATTGCGATGAAAATTATTGCCGGTGTAATTTCCGGCAGTATCGGTATTATATCAGAAGCAATTCACTCGTTTTCAGATTTACTTGCCTCTTTCATTGCATATATTTCGGTTATAAAATCTGCTCAACCTGCAGATGAGGACCATTCTTACGGTCACGGGAAATATGAGGATTTGTCCGGATTTATTGAAGGTTGGCTAATCATTTTTGCAGCACTTTACATTGCATACGAGGCTGTTAAAAAGATTGTTTTTCACGCAAATGCAGAAATTAGCGTTGATTTAGGTATATATGTAATGGCTATTTCTGCTATCATAAACTGTTTTATAAGCTGGTATTTATTCCACGTTGCAAAGAAAACAGGTTCAATAGCTGTTTACGCCGATGCAGAACATCTTAGAACAGACATTCTTTCATCTGCGGGTGTTTGCTTTGGTTTAATTTTAATAAAAATAACTAATATCCACATTTTAGACCCAATCATTGCACTTGTTGTTGCAACAATCATTTTTGTTGCTGGGCTAAGAATCTGTAACCAAGCAAAAAACAACCTTGTTGATAAATCCTTGAGTGAAGAGGAAGTCGAAAAAATTGAAGAAATCATCGATAGCTTCATCGACGGTTCTGATTTAATTGCAATAAAGCACCTTAGAACAAGAAAATCAGGCATTAAGAAAAATATTGAGCTTGTAATTATTGCAAACAAAAATCTGACAATCGAAAATAGCCACAAGCTTTGTGACAAAATTGAACACAGACTTAGCGAAACAATCGGAAATACTGAAGTTTCTATCCACTTGGAACCAAATTACGAACAAGTTATTGCATAATCACAAGGCTTGAAAAACACTAAAAAATACGTTAAACTGAATATTATTATTTGACGAGGTTTTATAATGAAGAAAATTTTTAATATAACAAAACAAGCATTTACATTGGCAGAAGTACTTATGGTAATGGGTATTTTGGGTGTAGTTGCAGCTCTAACAATTCCAAACTTGCAAAGTAATATGGAAGACCAACAAATTGTGGCTAAAGTTCAAACTATGTATGCTGATATTGATCAAGCATACAAGGTTGCGCTAAAAAAGTATGATGATAATTGGGAAAATTCCTCTTATGCACCACGGGTTTTAGAATATATGAATACAAAGAGTATTTGTGATAATAATAATGCCTCATCATGTTTTGCAGATACGATATACGTATATAAAGATAACGATGGTTTTCCTTTCGATTCAAAAAACATAAGTGCAATATTTAATGATGGTTCTTCTATATACTTCAGAACAAACGAAAAAGACGCTCTTTTTGATATAGATGGCAAAGATAAAGGCTATAATACTCTTGGCATTGATATTTTCCGCATTAGCTTTGGTGAAAATGGCTTAGAACTTGATACAGAAACTAATTTTTCATCTGTAAATAATTATACATCTTGGATTATAAAATTTAATAATGTTGACTATTTGCATTGCAGTACATTAAAAGCTAACGGCAATACAACTTGTAAATAATGACATTAAAATTGAAATATACACATGATGTCATGTTACTCCGTCGACATCCTGAATAATTCGTATCAAACATTAAATAAAAAGTCGTTTCTTTCGAAACGGCATGAAAATTTGTATATAGTCAGATTTTGCGTAGGGCGCCGTGTGAACAAAGTGAACCCAGCCCGAAGTAGCGAAGACATAGCGAATGACAACGTTAGTGAAATGAGCGACTTGTCTGAGTGGAGCAATAATCTTATTCCAATTCTAAAATAAAAAGCCGTTTCTTTCGAAACGGCATGAAAATTTGTATATAGGACTCTGCCGAGCAAACGATTGATAATCGTTTGCGAGAGGGGAAATAAGGACTGAACGAAGTTCAGTATTTTTTCAATTCTAAATATGCAAAAAAAAACCACCCAAAGGTGGTTAAAAATTTGTATATAGGGAAGGAAATAAGGAAATTTATTTTAAAATTTGTTTATGCAGCAGTGATGAATAAATATTCTTTTTTATCGTCTTCTTTTTTAGAGTAATCGATTACATCACCGTTGTAGAAAGGATTTGAGCCTTCTTTATCTTTGTTTGCAGAAGCAATTGAAATTACATCAGCTGTTTTTGAAGATTTTGTTGATTCAGCTGCTTTTGTTTTTAAGAATTTAATTGCTGTTGCTAAGTTGTTGTTTAAAGTAACTTGTAAGCCTGCACCAGACATTGCAACTTGTCTTGCAGTCATAGCATCGATTTGACCGTTGTATAAATCAACATCAACACCTTTAACTTGATTAGCAGAAGATTTTGCTTCAGCGTTAGCTAAGATGTTTCTTGTTGCTGATTTTAAAGTTTGAGCATCAATTCCTTGATAATATTGTTGAACATAAGATACATTTAAAGCCATATTCCACATTTCCCTTACTACTAATTTGTTTTCCCTTACATTTTATATATCGGCAGATTCACATGGAAACTTTAGGCTTTTGGGTTATGTTGTTACATTTTTTTACAATTATTTTTAGAGTTTGTACAATGCACTCTATATAAGGATTTCAGGCTTTATATTATTAACCTTAAGGCGCCAAGTTTATTAAATAAACTTGGCGCCTTTTTTATCTCTTAATTTTATTCCTTAAAATTAGTCTACGATTTGGATTCTGTTATCAGCTTTAACTTCAATTGGTTGACCAGCTTGAGTCATTCTTTTTAATTTAGCCATAACCATTTTATCTTTATCGTCTTCAAAAGTTTGTTCAACTTTGTCCATGCAGCTTAACATTGAGAAACCGTCACGGCCGTTTGCATAATATGTATCTAATGCAACTTTGAAAGTTTTATCTTCTTTTGGATTGTTAATATCTAAAGCTTGTTTGTTACCGTTTTTATCAACAAATTCAGCTGAAAGTAATTCACCTGCTTTGTTCATTTTATAGTTTAAGCCTGAAACTTGCAAGATACCCGGTTTTGTACCTGCGCTAACTAATGAGTGAGCACCGAATTTTAAAGCATCAACTAAAGTTTTTTCACTTAATGGAGCAACTACCATACCGTTTTTGAAAGGAACAATGCTTGATACATCTCTTGATGTGATTGCACCTGCTTCAAATGTATTTCTTAAGTTTGCTGAACCTAAGATTGCAATTTCTGCACCTGTAGCTTCTTTCATTGCATCTGCTACGAAGTCTGCGTGTGGGTTTTCTGCACCTAATCTGTTTGCAGGTTCTGGATCAGCAGCCTTTACTGTACCAACCATTTCAGGTTTTCCTAAAACTTTTTCAGAGAAGTATTTCATAATTAAGTTTCTTCTGAAAGTTTTTGTTGGAGTTACGTTGTTTTGAACTTTTGTGATAACACCGTTTTCATCAAATTCTAAGTTTAAAACACCAATGTTATCTGCATCTTTTCCGGCTTGTGTAATTACAACAGGGTTGCCATCTTTACCGTAGAATAAGTTTTCGCCTTCTTTTACGTCTTTAATTAATTCGTGAGAGTGACCACCTAAGATTACGTCAATACCAGAAGTTTCTTGAGCTAATCTTTTTTCGTTTGCGTTACCTGCGTGAGAGATAACGATAACTTTATTTACGCCTTGTTCTTGTAATCTGTTTACTTCTTTTTGTACATCTTTAATTGTTTTGTCAAAATCATCAACTTGGAAATCTTTGTAGTTATCAGGTTTTGCTACACGAGTGAATAAGTCAGGTGGTAATAAACCAATGATACCGTATCTTTCACCGTCTTTTTCTTGGATGTATGATTTTTCAATTCTTTTGCTTAATGGATTTTTTTCGTCGATTTTAACATTTAAACCCAACATTTTATAGTTTTTGTCTTTTGTTAAATCATATAATTGTTTTGAATCGCCATCACATTCGTGGTTACCAACTGCAGTAGCAGTAACACCAATCATTTCTAAGAATTTAGAAGCAATAACGTTTGGTTTTGAGCTTTCACCTAACATAATATCGCCAGAAGACAATTTTAATTTTGTTGTTTTTTCAGACGGAACAAATTGGTCAAAAGTTTTTGACATGTTATAGATTTTTTCCATCTTCATTGTTTGTCCGTGCAAGTCATTAACGTAGAAAATGCTTGTTTTTGTTGTCTTTGGAGCAATTGGATTTGCACTGATTGGATTAATCATGAATATAATAACCTTAATTTACCTACATATACATGAACGTATCAAGATGTTTTTTTTTGCTAGTATTTTGGGCTTTTGTTACAAAAAGTTTACAAAGGTAAAGCATGCCCAACATGAGATTTCACAAGCTTTTTAGACAGATAAAATTTGTAAGGTTACCCTTAAAAATTCTTCTGAATTGTTAATATCATTACCCTTAGAAATAGCTTGTTTTATTGCTGATAAAATTTCTTTTTCGTCATAACCTAACGACAATAAAATATTTTGAACATCTTCTGTTTGAGGTGGAACTTCTGCAGAAAGTGAAGATTTTTTTAATTCAGGTTGAAGATTTATAAATTTATCTTTTAATTCTAAAATAATTTTTTGAGCAAGTTTTGCACCAACACCTTTTGCTCTTGTTAATTCTTTTGAATTTTCATTAATTACAAAATAAATTAAGTCACTAATTTCAAATTCATTTAAAAGAGTTAACGCCATTTTAACTCCAACGCCTGAAACAGAGGTTAAGACACTAAAAATATCTCTCGCTTCTTTTGATAAAAATCCGCATAAGAGCATGGCATCTTCTCTATGAATCAAAACCGTAAAAATTCTAACCTCGTCATTAACATTTTTTTTATCAAAATCTGTCGCTACAACTTCCGCTCTATAGCCAATTCCATTGACGTCTACAGTAAAATAGCAACCTTTTGTATTTTGAGTTTTATACGTTAATTTTCCGGTTATATAATCAAACATTAAAAAATCCTTCTTAAAATCAATGACATTTTCTTATAATTATAATACAATAAATATATGCAAGGATTATTAATTGAACGTATAAAAACATTCTTTCGCCAAATTAGAGAACAAATGTCGACATTTGATGCATACTTTACCCGTGGCGGAGAATTATATAATGACGGCAAGTATCAACTTGCGGTTGAATTTTTCAAAATAGCCTTGAAACAATCTAACGCAGAAAGTTACGCTAACTATAATCTTGCTCTTGCTTATCAACAACTAAACAAAGACAGTGATGCGATAAAATATTACGAAAAATTCTTGCAAGATTATCCGTTTGACCAAAATTCACTTTATAACATCGCATTAATTCATTACAAGAAAAATGAATTTGAAGAAGCTGCGACATACTTTGCTGAAAGTTTTAAATACAAACAAGATGAAGAAAACGTTAAAGCTCTTGCAGAAACTTATCTTCAACTTGGAGATGTTGAAAAAGCATCTGAACTTGCAGATTACATTTTTAATTCTGATTGCAACAAAAAATATGCAATGCTCATTGCCCAAGTCTTTGAGTCTAAAGACCATTTGGCTCAAGATTTTTCTCTAATACAAAAAGCTCTTGATATTTATTTAAAATTATTAGAACTTCAACCGGGGAATTTTGATGCGGCGCTTGCAGCATCTGTAGCTTACTCAAAAATGGGTGATTGGGACAATGCGATTAAATATTGTAATTTTGCACTTGAATTGAAACCAAAATCTTACGAAGCTAACAATCAAATGGGGTTAGTTTTATACTGTTCTGACAACATGCCGGAAAGTATTGCATTTTACGAAAGAGCTATGCAAATAAAAAAAGATTACAAAATTTATTTAAACCTTGCATATGCTTACGAAAAAGCCAATATGCTTGAGGAATCAATCCAATTATTCAAAGAAACTCTAACTCGATATACAAATTTTCCTCAAAAAGAAGAAGTTAGAAAACATGTTCGCCAATTAATGGAAAAAGAAAAGGCAAATTAAACATATTTATGATATATTTTAAGTGGTTATTAAAGAAAGAAGGAAAAAGATTATGAAAACACTTTCACCATTACAACAAGAAAGATTAAAATATCAACCAAAACTTCCTGAAAGCTTAAAAGCTGGTATTAACAAGTTGGTTTGCGTTGAAAAAGAAAAAACAGAAGCCGTAAAAGACAAAGAACAAATTAAAGAATTATTCCCAAAAACTTACGGTCAAGCAATCGTTGAATTTGCCATTGGTAATGAAGAAAAATCATCAGGCGTTAAAAACGTTGGTGTAATTCTTTCAGGTGGTCAAGCTCCAGGCGGACACAATGTTATTGCAGGTTTATACGATGCTTTAAAACAAGCTAACAAAGCAAACAAATTATATGGTTTCTTAGGTGGCCCATCAGGTATTATTGATGGCAAATACGTTGAATTTGATGACAAATTCATTGATGCTTACAGAAACACAGGTGGTTTTGATATCATCGGTTCAGGTAGAACAAAATTAGAAACAGAAGAACAATTTAAAAAATCATTAGATGTTTGTAAAAAATTAAACATCTCTGCTGTTGTTATCATCGGTGGTGATGACTCTAATACAAACGCTGCATTACTTGCTGAATGGTTTGTTAAACATGACACAGGCATTCAAGTAATCGGTTGCCCTAAAACAATCGACGGTGACTTGAAAAACGATCAAATCGAAGTTTCTTTCGGTTTTGATACAGCTACAAAAACTTACGCTGAATTAATCGGTAACATCCAAAGAGATGCAAATTCAGCTAAAAAATATTGGCACTTCATTAAAATCATGGGTAGAAGTGCTTCTCACGTTGCAGTTGAAGCAGCATTACAAACTCAACCTAACATCTGCTTAGTTTCAGAAGAAGTTGAAGAAAAGAAAATGTCTTTAAACCAAATCGTTGAAGATATGTGCAAAATCATTTGCAAACGTGCTGAAAACGGTAAAAATTTCGGTATCGTAATCGTTCCTGAAGGTTTAATTGAATTCATTCCTGAAATGAAAGAATTAATCTCAAGTTTGAACGATTTAACTCACGAATTAGAAACAGATCAAACTTACCAAAATGTACGTTCTGAAGAAAAATTCAAAATCATCGCTTCAAAATTAAGCGAAAATAACGCTAAATTATTCATGAGTTTACCTGCTTTAATCAAAGCTCAATTATTAATGGACAGAGATCCTCACGGTAACGTTCAAGTTTCTAGAATTGAAACAGAAAAATTATTAATTGAAATGATTAGAACAAGATTAAACGAATTAAAAGATGAAGGCGTTTACGTTGGTAAATTCTCAGACCAAGCTCACTTCTTCGGTTACGAAGGACGTTGCGCATTCCCTTCTAACTTCGATGCTGATTACTGCTACTCATTAGGCTTCAATGCCTTTGCTTTAATCAACTTCGGTTTAACAGGTTACTTATCATCAGTTAAAAACTTGATTAAACCTGCTAAAGAATGGGTTGCCGGCGGTGTTCCTCTAACAATGATGATGAACATGGAAAAACGTCACGGTGAAATGA